>JAEEGJ010007987.1_pt1 | contig 29576 bp, 29 predicted proteins | sample 8958761 | NCBI WGS metagenome assembly JAEEGJ01 (sample SAMN16246546, study PRJNA631951) | gut metagenome | biome: gut microbiome; feature: rumen; material: RS-attached | host: Bos | place: Iran: Karaj | collected 2018-10
GCCAGGCTGATGATGAGCGCGGTCGTACGCACCCGGTTATTCCGTATATAAGGCCATGGTGATAATTTCGATCTTGCCTTGTTCATTAAGTCCATATCGCTCCTTCGTTTCTCATCTGTACCCACTTTACTAAACCTTCAGCGCGCAAAAAAGTGACCACAGTCACGTTTTGGAACATGACTGTGGTCATAGTGCTTTTCAAAAAGAACTATTGCGTTACATAAGACTGCGACGAAGAACTTCAGGATGAAGATCAGGGACAGGATGTATGTCAGCAAGGAAACTTCCTTGTGCTTTCCTGTGAAGACTTTGATTATGGTGTAAGAGATCAGCGCAAGACCGATACCGTGTCCGATGGAACCGGAGACCGGCATCGCCAGGAGCATGATACCTACAGGAGCCATCTGGGAGATATCGTCGAACTTGATTTCCTTGAGGTTGCTGAGCATCAGGATACCAACATAGATCAGTGCGGAAGAAGTCGCCGCTGTCGGAATGATCGCCGCAATAGGTGCAATGAACATGCAAAGCAGGAACATGAATCCGCCGACCAGAGCAGTAAGACCGGTTCTGCCGCCCGCCTCAACGCCGGAAGCCGACTCAACGAATGTGGTAACTGTGGATGTACCGGTTACAGAACCTGCAACAGTACCGATCGCGTCAGAAAGAAGTGCTTCCTTCATCTTCGGCATATTGCCCTTCTCATCGAGCATCTTCGCACGGGAAGCCGTACCGACAAGAGTTCCGATCGTATCGAACATATCGATGAGGCAGAAGGTAATGATCAGCGTAATGATCGTAAACCATCCGATCTCCATGAATCCGTCGAAGTCCAGACGGAACAGTGTGGTGTCAGCAAGATCCTTGAACGGAGGAACGAAAGATTTACCACGGAGATTTGCGAAAGGATCGATATCAAAGAAGATCGCTTCTCCGGCCCAGAAGATCGCGGAGGCAATCATCATGCCGTAGAGAACGGCGCCCTTTACTTTCTTGTGGTTCAGTGCGATGATCGCGAACAGTCCGATAAACATCGTCACGATCGTCAGGATCATCATATTGTAACCGTCACCGAGCTTATCTCTTGCAGAAGAAGCAGTAAGGGAGCTGAAGAAATCCGACATCGCATAGAAGGTAGTCGTATTTCCGGCAGCATCCTTAACCTGAACGCCGGCATTAGAACCGAAACCGATATTCAGGAGCATAAGGCCGATCGCAGGTCCGATACCGAGGCGGACGCCCAGCGGGATCGCCTGAACGATTTTCTCACGGATGTTCAGAAGGGAGAGAACGATAAAGATCATACCCTCGATGAATACGATAACCAGTGCACTCTGATACGCGTGCAGCTGGCTCATTCCCGTAAGTGCGGAGATATTCGCGACAACCAGCGCAAAGAAACTGTTTAAGCCCATGCCCGGTGCCATTACGAATGGTTTGTTCGCCAGGAAAGCCATACAGAACGTACCGATTGCCGACGCAATACAGGTCGCAAGGAAAACGCCGTTCCAAAGTGGATCTCCTTCCTTACCGAATCCGACGAGCAGACTCGGGTTGAGTGCGACGATGTAGGCCATCGTCATGAACGTCGTCAGTCCGGCTACTACCTCGATGCGGACATTCGTTCCGTTTTTTTTCAATTGAAACATCTTATCCATTCCAATACCTCCTGTGTTTCCAAATAGATTTATAAAGGATAGATGCAATTACCAACGAACAAAGGAATAATAAACAGACTGCAGCATTACAAGTGCAAATATGATAAAGGTCAGGAATACGATACTGATGACCAGACCCGCGATCGCAAGACCCTTTCCCTTTTTCATATTATGGTTACAGTCACTGATTCCGACGCAGGAAAGAATGAGCGCAACAACCAGACCAAGGAGCGCAAAATAATAAGGGAAAATAAGAGATACCAAAGAAAGAACGAATCCCGTGATACTCACACCGCTGTATGAACGGTTGTCCACATAGATCTGCTGCGGGTAGAACTGCTGCTGAGGATAGAACTGCTGCGGCTGCGGATAGTAATTGATCTGGTTCATAAATCCACAGTACGTACAGTACGGGTTATTCGGCTGAAGCTGCGCTCCGCATCGCGCGCACTGAAACACGCCCTGCGGCGGCATCTGATTATAGCCACCATAATTTGTTGACATAGATTCCCCCTCAAAAACCTTTCTGATCTTCCGATCATGCCTCTACTCAATCAGTATAACATTTCTTAGTGTTTCGTATCACCGTAAACGAATTATTTCTCCCGATACGTTACATACTTCTGCACATTCGAGATCTCACCACCCGCAGATACAGCAGTAGTGGAAGTCTCGTTAGTTACCTTCACATACTTGTACATCTTCTTATAGTCTGTGTAGCGGCTGACATAATAATCGAATCTCAGCATACGCGGAGTGCCCCTGCCATCTGTAGCACTATTTCCAACACCGGTTCCCATATATCCGGAACAATTGTATGTTGCAGGAGCATTGGCTGCCGCATAAGAAGCTACATATCCTTGTGATCCTCTAGGATAATCCGTTGAAGATTTGAATGCATAAAAGTATCCATACCAGTATCCCGAAGATCCATAAGTGCCCTTTTTATCGCAGATTGCTCTATCCATAACATTACGGTATACACAGTTATACATCCAATGCCAATATACATATCCTGCCCACGAATTTGTTACTTCCCGCTTCGTGCTTCCATTGTCGTAGGCCGAATAGCCGGAGCTGTTAAAACTCATATATCCGGTATCAAATCCGCTTGGAACACTTGCATATTCGCATGAGCCGCTGCCGGTCTGCTTCCAGTAAGAACCATCAGCTGTCCAGCCGCTTAAACTGGAACTCTCACTCTCAGTTCTCTGGGTACGAGTGTATCTCCATTCTTCGCTGACGATCTGCGCACCAGCCGGCACACTACTCGCCGGAACCGGACCTTTAACAGGTTTTAATTTCCAGTGTGCATAAAGTGTCGTATCTGATGTGATAGCTACCGTGGACGTAGAAGTGATTTTCGATCCGCCACTTGCCGCAGTATACCAACCTTCGAAACTATAGTAGTCTCGAGTCGGAGTTGGAAGATCACCATATGTTGAATCGAAGGTAACGCTCTTGGACGGAGTGGATACCGAGCCGGAGTTTGCATTAAACGCAACTGCATAACTGTTCGCCGTCCATTGCGCATAAAGTGTGTGATCCACATTCATCGTTACCGAAGTAGAACCTGTAATCTGAGTTCCACCCGTTTTTTCAGTATACCAACCAGCGAATGCATAGCCCGTCCTTGACGCTGATGGCAACGTACCGTATGTTGAACCGTACTGAACCTCGACAGAATCTGCGGATGCGGATCCGCCATTTCCATCGAAAGAAACATTCACTATTACAGTGGTATTCTGAGGTGTCGTATCTTTGGGCGCAGGTGTTGTTTCTTTCGGTGCCGGAGTTGTCTCCTTCGGCGCAGGTGTTGTTTCTTTTGGTGCCGGAGTTGTCTCTTTTGGTGCCGGTGTCGTAGCCTGTGTTGTATTATCTTTCTGTGTTGTATTATCTTTCTGCGTCGTTTCCGCAGTATTCGAAGAACCGGTGGAGATCGTCAGAACGACACTGTCGCCAGGTTTAGCTGTCTCACCAGGCTGGATGCTCTGCGAGATGACATTACCCTCCTGGATCTCTTCGCTTTCACTCTGTGTCGTCGTGACATTCAGGCCCAGGCCCTGCAGGAGCTGTGTCGCCGCAGTTTCTTCCATATTCGTTACATTCGGCATCGTAAAGGTTTCCGGACCGAGAGAAACAGTGATCCTGATCTTCGTTCCCTCATCGACCTCGGTGCCGTATTCGACATCCTGCGAGATGACCTTTCCGGCTTCGACATTCGGATCGTGAACCTCAATGATCTCCGGCTCACCCAGTCCGGCCTGTCTGAATTTCTCAATAGCATCCTCTTTTGTATCCCATACCACATACGGAACCTTCGCGATACCGTTCTGCGCCTGTTCAACGCCTTTACCGGAACTGATCGTTAAGTAAACTGTTCCATATTCATATACCAGCGTATCCGGATTCGGCGACTGAAGCACGATCTTACCGGGTTCGATATACTCGGATTCGACGTTTCCTGCAGTAGCGACGTTGATCTTCAGATCGCGAAGTGTCTTTATCGCCACATCTTTATCCATCGACTCGAGCTGCGGTACCGAGACCATCTTATCCGGAACTTTCACCTTTGACGAGAAAAGGGAGCGGAAACTGATCACACCGGTAGCAAGCAGCGTGCCGAAGACCACGAGCGCAAGTAAGATTCCTGCAAGCGAAACTTTCAGCCACAGCGGCCACTTGAAAAGATCGATCTTCTTAATCTTGCCGTATCTTCTCTTCGCCGGCGGATCGGCGTTTAATTCTTTCATGAAAGCAGCGACGTCAGAGGTTCTGTCTTCGATCTGTACATTCATCGCATTCAGGATGGCATTCTCTCTGGTCTGGGAGATATCTTTCACCAGCTTATGCGGTTCAACAAGGATCTCTTTTTTCTGCGATTCGATCTTCGCACGGCGCTCCATCGCATCCGGCGGAGTCTTGCCGGTGATCATCTTGTAAAGTACGGCACCCATCGCGTACACATCCGTATGCGGGCCCTGGTCACCTCTGCTTCTGTACTGTTCTTCCGGAGAGTATCCGGGTTTAATAATGACGGTCAGGCTTCGGCTGTGCGATGTAGTCGCGAAGCGCGATGCACCGAAGTCGATCAGCTTGACCTGTCCGTCCTTGGTCAGGAAGATATTATCAGGAGCAATATCTCTGTGGATGATGCCTTCCGCGTGAACGACCTGAAGTGAATTCAGAAGCGGCCAGATCATCTTTACGGCTTCATCCTCGGGGATCGTCTTTTCCCTTCTCAGGCGCTCAGTAAGCGTCTCGCCCTCGAGATACTCCATCACGATATAAGCTGTGCCGTTCTCGCCGAAACTGTCGAAGATCTTTACAATACCGGGCTCATTCTGGAACTTCGCGAGACGCTTGGCCTCATCAAGAAACTTCAGAAGCCCGTCGTTAAACTGTTCCTTTTTATCGCCGTTGAAGACCGTCACCACAGACTGACCCGGCATTCTCGTGGAGAATTCACTCGGAAGGTATTCCTTGATGGCTACCTTCTGTTCGAGCACTTCATCCCACGCGATGTACGTTACGCCGAATCCGCCGAATCCGAGGACTCGTCCGATGATGTAGCGGTCATGAAGAGGCGTCCCCGGCTGCATGTGGATCGCTTCCTCCGCCGGAGTTCCCATGACGAAACCGCAATATGGGCATGCCTGTATTCCATCTTCGAATAACTCCATGCAGCCCATACATCTTCTACTCATCTTCGTACCCGTCCCCTCAGAATGTGTAGTTCTTGTATATATCGCCCAGAGGCGCGTAATAGTCCACCTTGATCTTGTCCTCGAAGCACTCCTCGTTTACCGGGATCTGCCCGTCCGAACATCTCGAGATCATGAGCATATTCTGGTAGTTGTTTCCGAGCATCCAGGAAAGAAGTCTCTCCGCTGCCGCGATCTCGTTCTTGCTTCCGTTTCCGATACTCCATTCATATGTGAAGGACGCCACGGCCTCCTCCGAGTCGAAATACACATACGCCTTCTCGTAATTCGTCAGCGTGCTTCTTACATCGTTCATGCACATCGACGAAGAGATCATGACCGCGCAGGTATTGCCGCCGTTATTCATGAAACCACTCTTATCTGCCGATGCTTTTGACTTAAAGTTCTTCGAAATCAGTTCTTCGTAATCTTTGTCGAATGCGATCGCCGCCGATCCAAAATCACTGAGGCTTCCGAATGTTCTCTTCGAATAATCGATCTGCGTATCACCCTTCGTGATGATATAAGCGACCGGCACCTCAATGCCGAGCGGGACGCACTTCTTATCGTCGTAGTAATCCTCGTACTTATCGAGGAAGAGGCAGTCCTTCGCCTGGTCCGACTTAAGAACTTTGCTCACATCTCCCGCCTGCTCGAGCACATCGTCCGAAACCCCCGTACTCTCGAAGAGCGTCGGAAGCTCACCTTCTTCCGCGGCTGTCTCGAGTTTGCTGAAGTATTCGCTTTCGGAAAAGCACTCCGCCTCGATATTGACGTTCGGATATATACTTCTGAAGTCTTCGATGACCGCGTTCATCGCCGTCTCTTCATCCGAACCTTCATCGGCGCAGTACCAGATCGTGATATCCGCGTCCTTCAGGATCTGAACCGCGCGCTTGTTCTCGTAGTACTTATATAGGAAAAACCCTGCTGCCGCGAGGATCAGGACCGCCGCCACGATGCCGAGGAGCCTTCTTGTGAATCTTCTCTTTTTTTCTTTCTTGATCGTGACAATCTTTCTGTTATTATCAATGGCCGAGATAAAATCACTGACGGAACTAAAACGCAGATGCTTATCGACCGCCATGGCCTTCATGGTTGCGTTACTTAAGTTCTCGGGGATCTCCGGATCGAGTTCACGGGGATACAGTACCGTATCCGCGATCTTACGGTTCGTCGACTCATCCGGCTTAACACCCGTAAGCATTACATAGAGAGTCGCGCCGAGCGCATAGATATCGGTCCACGGGCCGATATTTCCGGTGTTATCGTACTGTTCTGCCGGTGAATAGCCCGGCTTTAAGATAATATCGATGACATCATCCGTGCTGTCCGCGAGTTTCGCCGCGCCGAGGTCAAGAAGCTTGATCTTCAGTTCATTTCCCGAACAAAGATAGATATTATCCGGGGCAACGTCTCTGTGGATAATGCCGCTCTGATGAAGAGATGTCAGTGCTTTTCCGACTTCACGGACTACCATGATGGCGAAGTCCCGATCGACCTTGCCATCCGTCTCCTGCATATATTCCTTCAGCGTCTGGCCCTCGAGAAGTTCCATGACGATATACGCTGTACTGTTGTCTTCGAAAAACTCGAATACGTTCGGGATATTCCTGTGCGTGCCGAACTTCGCCATCGTGCGCGCCTCCGCCAGGAAACGGTCTTTTCTGTACTCGAATTCCTGGGCGGACTTACGGTTAACGATAATTTCTTTTTCCCCTGCAGCACGGGTCATAATGCGCGTGACGAAGAATTCCTTGACCGCCACAATGGTCTCGAGCTTACTGTCCCATGCGCGATAGATTATGCCAAATCCGCCGGAGCCGACGGCCTTGCCGATGAAATATCTATTGGCAAGGACCGTTCCGGGTAAAAGATGAATCGGTTCAACAGGGTTGTTGTCCACAATCGTTCCGCAATGTGGACAGACTTCAAAATGTTCATCGAATTCTTTAAAGCAGGAAAAGCACCTACGCATTCCACTTCTCCTTAGTATTTCGTAATAGGTTTACCGATCAGCCGATCAGTTGATGTACGTCTCCCATGTAAAGTCATCTCCGCAGAGAGGAATGAGGAGGTACTTGCCATCGCCGAGCTCGAGTTCGTCCTTACCGGCGATCTTCTTCGTTTCGGTAATGATGTCACCGTTCAGATACGAAAGGCCGCTGCCCTCACCTGTCTGAACATAGAATTCTCTCTTCTTCGGCTCATAGATCAGCCACAGGTGCTTCTCTCTGGATACTGTTACATCCTTAGAGATCACGATCTTATTCGAGGAGCCTCTGCCGATCGAGTTCTTGCCGGCATAGATGCTGAAGCTCTCACCGAGATGCTTACCGCCGATGCAGACGAGCCAGCCGACGACCGGATCCGCTGCGTCTTCAGTATTGCTGCTTCCTGCGCTGAAGAATCCGACGGTCTTTCCCTCGGAACCGGATACTGCAGATCTTACAGCCTCTTCAAGAGATACCTTCTCTTCGGCCTCCTCAGGCTCGGAAGGCTCATCGGGAAGTTCCACACTGACAGCAGGCTTCTTCGGGGCCTGCTGGTCAGGATTATTGACCTTCGGAATGATGTTGTCCGCGTACTCTTCAATACCCTGCTTAGACGGTGCCGGCATCGGAGCAGGTACCGGAATCGGTGCAGGAGCGGCCATCGGGGCCGGTGCGGGTGCCGGAGCAGGAGCTGCCATCGGTGCCGGTGCGGGAGCCTTGGCAGGTGCCTGAACAGGCATACCGCAGAAGCGGCAGAACTTCGCATTCGGGGCGAGTGCTTTTTTACAAGCAACACAAGTGCCAAACTGTGCGGGAGCGGCTGCAGGTGCAGGAGCTGCCATCGGTGCAGGAGCCGGCATAGGCGCCGGAGCAGGCATCGGAGCAGGCATAGGTGCGGGCATCGGTGCAGGTGCGCCCATCGGAGGCTGCATCTGAGGAGCCTGATTCATCGGTGCGAATACCTGCTCTCTCGGAATCTCCGGTCCGTCAAAAGCACTGAAAGTACTGCCGACATCTGTGTCCGCTACGTCATCATACTGAACAGTTGCCTGTCCCGCGTTACTCGGTCCTGCAGCGCCGCAGTGCGGGCAGGCCGCATATTTGTCCGCGTCGTAAAAATGTCCGTTGTCGCATTTCTTTACATTCATGTCATTATCCTCCCAGTGTTATTTGATTTTCACCATCGCAATGGTCGTGTTGTCTCTGTTTATATTCTGCCCATTCAGCCCGGCTCTGGATTCCAGTGCGTGAATGGCATCGTTTATATTTTCAAACCCCAGAAGCGCCGCGCGGATATCCGCATCCGAAACCAGCTTGTAGAGGCCGTCCGACATCAGCAGGATCCTGTCTCCCGGCTGAGTCTTAAAAGGGATGTCGTTGGCGTCGATATACGGCAGTCCGTTCCTGCCGAGAAAGCTCACCAGCGTCTCCCCTTCTTTTATTCTTTCATTATACTCCATTTCGGTGATTTTACTATTTCGAAGCTCCTCATCGAGCACACTTTTGTACGTGTGATCCGTCGTGATCTTCACAAACTCCTCACCGCGGAGTATGTAGGCTCTGCTGTCTCCCACCGACATCCAGAAAAGGTTGTCTTTACGCACAAGTACACACACGATCGTGGAACCGGCCATCATGGGCTCGCCATTTTCATTCTTAAGCGAGGCGATCTTCATGTCGCTCTCATTTGCAAGATCCACCAAAAGTGCGTGCGGATTCTCGCAAGGATAGGAATCAACGTACTCCGAAAGAATGTGCTCGATTGCCGTCGTACTGGCTTTCTTGCCGCCCTCGTGGCCTCCCATGCCATCACAAAGCACCACGATCCCTTCGTCATCCTTCAATTCGAATCCGAAACTGTCCTGCTGGTCCTTCCGGTTACCGATCACCGACAATACCGCGACCTCCATCACGTTATTCTCGTCACGCAGGCTGTAGTTATCTCTACTGTCGATCAAAACTATTATCCTCTTTTCTTCTCGGTCCATACCGCGATGGCCGAGTAGTTATCCATACTTTTCCCCAATCCGTTCGCCTTCACGACATTCTCCATCTCCAGAAGCCACTCCTCCGGAGTTGTCGCCTTTTTCAGAAGCGCGCACATCTCTTCTTCCTCGATCAGTTCCCAGAAACCGTCCGTGCAGAGCAGGAAAGCCTGGCACTTCCGAAGGTCCATCGGCGCCATCAGTTCATACATCGGCTCTTCCCATTCTACTCCCATTACGCGTAGAAGGATATTCCGATCTTTGTGATGACGGATCTCCTTTTCCTTGATCTGCTTGGAAAGCACTAACATCTGGGGGATGCTGTGGTCGAGCGTTCTGACCTTCACCTTGTTCTTCGCAAAAACGTAAAGCCGGGAATCTCCGACGTGGCCGATATAGGCGTTACGGTCATCCGTGACCATCGCCACCGCGGTCGTCTTCATCTTATTCCCGGCATGTTTCTTTTCCTGTTCTTCGAGAAGGATCTGCTGCGCGGTAACGAACACCTGGCCAAGGAAATTGACCATGTCATCCGTCTTGCCGAACTGATCTTCAAAGGTATCTCTCACGCACTGAGAAGCAAGGTCCCCCATACCATGGCCCCCCAGTCCGTCACAGACGATAAAGCCATAGTTCCCATCCTTCTCATATGCACCGAGAGAATCCTCATTCACCTCTCTAGAACCATTATTCGTAATCGTTGCGTATCTTAGCATGCTTCTGTGTCCTTCATCCTTTTGTTGTCATGCAATCTGATTAACTGATAACAGTATCCTTTGGAACTTCCGTATATGAAATAACCGACTCAGAGAAATTGTAATCATTCCATGTTGATTTTAGTTTGTTTTCTCCACCCATAACATTATAGATATCATCAATGTTGTGACCAGCTGCTCGGTCAATCGCAAAGTCTCCGTTGTCGTTTGTCGGCTGCCATTTAACATTAATATCATGAACATTTCCTAATTGACGGCCACCAAACCGATGGACCACACCCTGCGTAACATATGTTTGAATTTTCCACTCGTTTTCATTTTTCGGAATAGCATATATATCAGTAAAAGGAACTTTAAACCTTCCCATTGTTCCGTAATGACCTGGCGGATCTAATGCCACACACTTCGAAATATTGGGGTTGTGCAAAGTAACTTCTGTAGCAAGATAACCACCAAGAGAGTGTCCTGTTACAGTAATATTCTTACAATCTTTCGAAAGATTCTTAATCAGTGTTTCCGCCTGTACTGTTTGACTAGAAGGTAAACCTCCCAAATGAGCAATGTCTGTTAACCCATCTCCAGATCCATTAGTACCAGCAAAGACAACAGTTGCATTTCCTTTATTATCTTTTATGACTATTGCAGCGAACCCATCTTTCCCATTCTCTACTGTAATGTAATCCGGATCAACAAATCTGAGCGGGTCATTTTCCGGGGTTCTCTTAATCAGCTCCTTAAGGAACTCTTCTTTGGGATTATCAGAATTAGATACAGAACTCCAGATACTGGAAAGCAAAGCATATTCGGCATCAGGAGCATGTTTGTTCCAAGAGTCAAGATCAGTAGTTGTGCTATGAATACTGACAGCCAATCTCTTCGCATTATTAATGTTTCCAGCTAAGAGATATCTATCCAGATCCTCAAAAGTATCTGCAGCATAATTCAAAAACTGAATGCTTCCATTCAGATGGTCAGTCAATGTCTTAATCTTCTTGTTTAACGACGAGATCTTCCCATCCATATTTGTAAAAATGCTGTATCTTGTACCATCTTTTATAAGATTACCGGCATTTTTCGCTTTCCCGTCAACAACTTCCATTTGAGCTCTTGCTGTGCTCATTTTAGCAGAAACCATTCTCACGTTTTCGGGAGTAATCTTTATTTTACTCATATTTCCCCTCCTGCGAAATTGCAAACCTCAAACCAATTTCGGAATAGTTTATTCAAGACTCTGGGATCCATCCAAAATTCCCTTAGCATCTGAAAAACCAATAACAGAAACAGGCTCTGTCAGATTACTTACATGGTACCTGTTCCAATAGTTGTTCTCTCCAATTGGTGTTAGAATCTTTTCCAGTTCGGATTTTTCAAATGAGTGTATCTGCGTACTTCCGGTAACAACAGGGCTCTCAATTCTGTGAAGTTCACCAATAGCAGCATCAAAACTGGAATACTGAGATGCCAGCAATCGATCGAACTCTTCAAACTTCGCAGCAATTTCGTTCACTTTACTAGCGAACATCGACATGTTCTCACATATGATTCCGTTTTTCTTTTTCACCTCAAGAATAGCATCGTTAATATAGTCTCTTTCAGCGCAGTTCCAATCATTATGAACTGTTACAACGTTAGAGGCTTCTCTTGCTTCTTCGACAGAATCTTTTGCGCGAAGTGTGGTATTGGCCATAAGCTGCATCAACGAGGTATCAACTCTAATCTCCATATACGATCAACCTCCTACCTTTGCTGAAAACTCTGCAAAAAAGCTCATGATATTATTCAACATATTATCAATCTGCTGCAGCAAGTCTCCCGAAGAAGAAATACTTGTATTCAGACCGTCAATCGCTTTAATGATTCCGGTAACTTCATTGCGATAACCTTCAAGTTTTGCCTTAAAGTAATCAGCAGCACGTCCTTCCCAATTAAGAGCAATATCGTCTCGGCATTCTTCAAGTCGACCCTTAATTGCATACAACTCTGAACGGGCTAAAGACAAATCATTCTTAGCCAGATTCATCTTGTCAACATTCGCCATTATCTTTGTCATCCGTAAACCTCCTCATGGTCGAAGTAATTTACTATCTGTATATCCGTTAGCCTTGACGGATTCCTGTATTCATAGTGTTCTTCAAATCCTTATCGATCTGCTGGTACTTGGCAACAGCCGTCTGGATTCGTCCGATTGTTTCTTCCGTTGCCTGAATCGATTGAGTTATTTCTTTAATCAATTCAGCTGCGGATTCCCGAATACGGATTCCAGTATTTCCCGAAAACTCTTCCGTCTGAATCTGAATCTCCTTAAGTTGAGTTACTGCCATTTCCATTTTTGAGATCGACAGACGCAACTGCTTGATATCCTTATCTGCCGCGATCTCATCAATCGTTATCTTTCCATCTGAATCTCTAAAAGCCATCATTTCACCCCCGTCATAATCTGTGCAATTTCTTCCTTGAATTCATCCGCTGTCAGCCGGATTACTTTTCCAGTTTCATCTTCCTTATACATCCGTCCATTTGATTCCATGAACGTTGCTACCAAGGTGCTTTTCGCGATGTGATTCGATTTCGCCACAATGAATCTCGAAACTTTTTCCTTGCTGAACTCTTCTTCATCTGCCGCTTCTTCACTCTTCAGTTTCTGAATGAGAAGAGTATCGATCATCTTTACGAGTGCATCTTTCTCAGTATTTTCCAACTGAAGAATTCCGCCATCGATTCCCGTAACTTTCGTGATCTGATCATCAAAGAAATGGAACTTGAAAGTATCAATCCTTGTCGGTTCTTCAATTGTGCAGATATCCAGTGTAGTCTCAACTGTTCCGAAGAATACCGGTGTAAACAGACTGACCGTATCTTCCTTTGGAACTACACGTCCGGAAAAATCGCCCTCGAGGAGTCCCATTGCCACCAGCCGGTCCGTCGTTTCGTTCTCAAAAAGATCAAAATCTGCTCCTATTTCCTTGATAGCTGCTACATACGAGTAATCAATATACTTCGCATTCAGCACTCTGCCGATTACATACAACTCTCCGGGAGAAACTCTCGCAATTTTATCACACATACTACTTCTCCCTTACTATGCCTCTCTGATAAACATTCTTCAGATCTTCCGAGTAGATTCCGAAGATTTCCAGAAGCTGTCTCGTCTCCGGTCTCTGCGAGAATACAAACATCAGTGACAGGAACATGGACCATGTCATCGGACGTTTTCTCGTCTCAATCGATACCAGCGTCTGTCGACCTACCCCAAGGATCGATGACATTTCCAACTGCGTCATGTGAAGCATCGTACGAAGTGCCACAATGTGATCCAGCATTCGATTGATATAGATCTGTTTCATTTCATCGTTGTTAAAATCCATTATCTTTACCTCAAACCATTTATAGAGAGATCAACGGCCGATCCGTATTACCCACCTACTCATGTTGTTTCCATCTTAATATAGAAAAAGACAAATGTCAACTTTTGCGACATTTTGTCTCATTGTTCGATATTGCACATCGGAACGCTGAATCCCGAAATGCCATTACTTCACCCCCGTCAGGATCTGGGAGATTTCTGTCTTGAAATCCTCCGCGCTCATCAAAACGACGTTGCCGCCTGCATCTTCCTTATACATCCTGTCATTGGATTCCATAAACGTCGCAACAAGCGAACTGTCACCCACGTGATTCGACTTCGCTACGATAAATCTGGAAACACTCTCCTTAGAGAACTCCACCGCGTCATCAGTGCTTTTCAAGCCGGAAGAAAGGTCATCGACTACCTTAGCAAGATCAGCGCTTCCGATGGACTCCATCTCAAGCAGGCCTTCACTTGCGCCCGTAACCTTGGTGATCTGATCATCGAAGAAATGGAACTTATAAGTATCGATCTTTGTCGGTTCCTTGATCGTGCAGATATCCAGCGTCGTCTCGACTGTTCCGAAGAAAACCGGAGTAAAGAGACCGACCGTCTCTGCTTTCGGCGTCACGCTTCCGGAAAAATCGCCTTCCAGAATTCCCATTAAGACCAGTTTGTCTGTCGTCTCTTTCTCGAAAAGCTCGAAACTCGCGCCGATGTCCTGAACCGCCGCCACATACGCGTAGTCGATATACTTGGCATTCAGGATCCTGCCGACAACATACAATTCCCCCGGGGAAACAATAACTTTACTCTCGCTCATGCCCATACCCGCCTTCGCTTCAGTCGCGGGAAGCCTCATTCACCCAAAGACAACCCACAAGGTAATTTTACTATTTTTGCAGAAGCGATTTCATTAACAAATCGAAAACAAATAAGCAAATGAATCTCTTCATCGAAGTTGATTCCTTTGACGATCACAGCACGCATATATAGTTACCCAGAAGAAATATCAGGCGTGAAGATCACGGGTTCTTCTCTTCAATTCTGACCTTATAGGTGATCCCTTCAAGATCTTCCAGTTCTGCGTCAGGAGTGAAAAAGTAATTCAGCACATCCGGCCAGTAGGACATCTTCATCCGGTACTGATAGTGTGAGTTTTTACTTAGATATGCACTTACTGCCAGCATCGGACTGTGATGTGATTCTAAAAGCATGAAGAACCTCTTCTCATCAATATAGAAGACTTTATTGGTCTTGTACGGAAACTTCCAAACGTCGCCTTTATCAGATGTGATCACGACCTGACGTGTCTTATCCTTCACAAACGGAAGACCGTGAAGGCAGAATATCGAGCGCTTGATCTTAACATCATCTGCGGTCTTCATCGCCTCCTCAACTGTTTGTGGCGGGTGGTGATCCGAACTGACATAGACCGGCTTACTCTCTTTGACAGAAAGGATGGTTATCTCCCTGAGTTTATTCTCCGGCAGCGATCCGGCCATTTTGACCGTATCTCCTACCTGAAGATCATTCGCTTTCCTTACCTCGTCATCATCCTCAAGTGTATTAAACGATATCGTCTTCGCGCGTGAAAAATCCGGCGCAATCAGCCATATCCCGTACGGCTTGGTTTTCCCGAGCACGTTCCAGAGCACCAGCTGCCCGGGTCTGTATCTATCGGTAAGATACTCGATCTCTTTCTCGCTGAAGTCAACTCTAGCTGTATATTTGCACTTCTTCGCTTTCATAACTTCTACACGCTTTTCACATATCTGATTTCACGTTTATTCCATCGCTTAAAGATCTTCTCTTTTCCATCGGGATGATAGTTGTTTTTCTCATAAAAACTGATTCCCATTCCGTTATCTTCCAGGACCCAGATCACGAGTTCTGAGCAGCCTTTCTCTTTACCTGTTTTCTCGAACAGTTCAAGCAGTTCCGAGCCGATACCCTCACGTACAAAACCCGGATCGACATAGATAAAATGGAGTTCAAAGGCATTCGTTTTATCTTCATCTTCGCACATGCCGATGCCCATCATCGCCTTGACTACACCTGTATCCTGCGTCTCGTAAACATACAGTGCGAATCTATTTTCCGATATCCATCTCTGGTAAACCGGGATGCGGTTCTCTACAGACATATCCCTGTATAAACACTCTTCGGAAACAACATTTCTATATGCGAATCGACTGCTGGTAACCTCGATCTCTGCAATTCTTGCTGCGTCATTAACTGTTGCTTCACGAATCATTTTCAGTTCACCTCACAATGAATTTGATTTCTTCAGATTCGATTATACAGCATTCTCCCGTAGGCGGGCAGGTGCTTTTCGGGAATTAAACTACGGGTATACTTAAGCTGGTGACTCGTCATCCGGAACAGTTCTGCTCTCGGTGTAAAAAGCACTCCTTTGCTTCTGCATCTTGTTTGTTTTCAAACTGCATACGGCGTATCCGCTTCCTGCAACGAAGAGATAAATCAATATAAGCGCGAAACCGAGCAGGGCAGCAAATGATTCATCTATACGCTTTATCAGAATAACGAAAAACATGATCCCCAGCGCGGCGATCAGGAAGAACGGGATGTATTTCGCAGACAGTTTTACAGCACCGATCGTAGCAGTGAGGCTCAGGAAAACCCCGAGCGCAAGGATAACGCATTCAAGAATTACAAATACCTTTCTCATACATCGACCAACTTTCACTGAAATATGAAGCTACTATATAGACTTTCTTACAGCTTACTTTTTTCACCGGCTTTGGGGAATTTCAGTATTTAATCGGTATGTCCAGTAACTTCCTCTTCGCTCTTTAATCAGCTTTCCCTCCGCTGTCCACTCGCGAAGCAGACGGCTTGCCGTCGCAGTAGATACATCCAGGAGATTCTGGAGATCCGCATTCCGAAGATTCTTATGTTTTTTCATCCACTTCTCAACAATTCCCCAGCGATCTTCTGTAACCGGCTTTACCGAAATCAGACTTGCTGATTCGGTTGCGCTGATTGCTTCAAGGATCGCTGATTTAATAGCATTTAACATATAAGTTACGAACGGAGTCGCGTCTGCTTCCTGATTCGAGGAATTTATTGCTTCATAGTACTCCGCCTGCCGGTCATGAATAATTGACTCAACCGGAAGCCAGGCAAACACAGGCTGCCACTTCGCAAGCAGAAGCGTATGCCAAAGACGCCCGATACGTCCGTTACCGTCAGAAAAAGGATGGATCACTTCGAATTCATAGTGAAATATGCAGCTCTTGATCAACATCGGCACATCACTGCTTTTCACCCAGTCCAGAAGATTTCCTACCATATCCGGAATATACTGGGGAAATGTTCCGAAATGAAGGATCTGCCCTCTGGAATCAACCACGCCCACGTTACCGCTTCGAAACGTTCCAGCCTCATCGGCAAGTCCGCGTACCATGATACCATGTGCTTTTAGAAGATCATCAACAGCAAAGGGATCTAATGCTTCAAGATGTTCGTAGATTTCATATGCATTCTTTACTTCGGCGATATCCTTGGGGGGCGCGATGACTCTTTTCCCATTGAGAACTTCCGTTACCTGAGTCAGACTCAGTGTATTCTGCTCGATCGCAAGCGAAGAATATACCGAGCGGATCCGATTTGTTCTTCTAAGTACCGGGCTTGATGACAGCGCGGAAGAATTGCTGATCCGTCCAACCAATTCTCCAATCTCAACAACAAGCGAGAGAATTTCATTTGTGATCGTATAAGGCGGCTGATAGGGCATTAAAGACATTCATCTCCTGTTCTTCATACTATCATCATACTATCATCATTCTGTCACATGATCACACGATAATCAAGTAATCTTCCCACTTTGTTCTGAAGAAATATATTCAAACGATATCGATTGCCACTCGTGATAGAATATATGCATGCATTATCCATGGAGGAACCCGCTGATCTCATGAAGATTTATTTCGCCCCGCTCGAAGGCGTGACAACTTATATATTCCGCAATGCTTATCACGCGATCTACGGCCACATCGACAAGTACTTCGCGCCTTTCATTTCTCCTGCGGATAACTGTCCGATGACGCCCCGGGAGAGAAAAGATATCACTCCTGAAAATAATAAAGGGCTAAACCTGGTTCCTCAGATCCTCACATGCAGATCCGACCACTTTATCGAAGCGGCAAAAGAACTGCAGAAAATGGGATACAGCGAGGTCAATCTGAATCTCGGATGCCCGTCGGGAACCGTCTGCGCGAAGGGCAAGGGATCCGGTTTTCTACAGGACACCTCCGCACTTTCGAAGTTTCTTGACGACATCTACTCCTACTCCGAATCTGAAAACATGAAGATATCGATCAAAACGCGCCTCGGCTACCAGGGTCCGGAAGAATTCTATGATCTTCTCGAGATCTTTAACGCCTTCCCTGTAAGCGAACTGATCGTCCATCCCAGGATCAGGACTGAGTTTTATAAAGGAGAACCTCGAAAAGAATACTTCGCGTATGCGCTGGAGCATGCCAAATGTCCTCTCGTGTATAACGGAAATATCTTTTCCTGCAAAGACTACGAAGATTATTCAGTAGCTTTCGACTGCGACCTTGATCCCGTAATGACAGGCAGAGGCCTGGTATCCGATCCTTCCCTTGCAGATAAGCTTAAGGGCTTCACATCGGAGACGGATTTTGCCAAGCTTAAGAAACTGCACGACACCGTTTACCACGAGTATCAGAAGGTCCTGTCACCTGACATCAACGTCCTTTATAAGATGAGGGAGCTGTGGACATACTGGCAAGTTCTTTTCGACGGGAAAGAGCGAGATATCAAACGTCTTCTGAAAGCGAAGAAATATGCCGAATACGAGGACATCGCAAACCGCATCCTGACATCCGGGCTAGAATAGAAAAAGACTCTTCATGAAGCATCACGAAGAGTCTGAACTGGTGCGGATGACAGGACTTGAACCTGCACACTTTCGTACCAGAACCTAAATCTGGCGTGTCTGCCAATTTCACCACATCCGCAAGAAAAAAGCATGAAGTGATGTTACCATTTTTCAGGGGTTTGGTCAAACGTAGTATAATAGGGAAAGAACGAATTTCGGGGAGACGTTTCATGAGGATCGATTCACAGGAATACCGGATGATCTGGGGTACTGCCATGCTGTCGCTGATCGCACAGGGCATCGCTATTACCATCCTGTTCAGCATGTTTTCCGGCGTCGCGATCATGACGGCAGGACTCGTTCTTCTGAACTTCTCCTGCTTTTCCGGGAGCACATATAAGCGCATCTTTGCAGTCCTGATGATTGTTCTGGAAGTTGCAGCCGCGATCATCTGTCCCTACTGGTTTATCGGACTTCTCGCCATTCCTGCGGTCTCATGCACCTGGATTTTCAGTTTGAAGTTCTGCCACTTCTTTAACCTCATTTTTGCACTTGGCGGCTGGATCCTTCAGATCACACGCACGGAGATCTCGCCGCTTATGGCAGTTCTCTTCCTTTGTATCGTCATTGCCGCCTATGTGATCTGGGAAAGCTTTTTCTATTTTCTCCGCCGGTCCGCACTTACCGGTGATAAGCTCCGGCAGGCACTGACTGCCGCGGCGGTCGAGGCGCTCGAGCAGAGATCACTCCGAGAGGAGATTGCGAAGAATCAGAAGGTCAACGAGAATAATGCACGTCTCGAGGAGCGTGAGCGTATCTCGAGAGACATCCACAACTACGTCGGGCACACGCTTTCCGCGGCGACCGTGACACTGGATGCCGCCTCTCTTCTGGTTCCTTCCGATAAGGAAAAAGCACTGGAGAAGATCGATTCTGCGAATTCCCGTGTTCACGAGGCGATCTCTTCGGTAAGAAGCGTCGTCCGCACACTGGATGCAGAGGATGACCGTATCGCCCTCGATGACTATCTTCTTTCTCTGGAGAAGTTGATCGACGAGTTCAAATCCGACACGGCCTACAAGGTCTACCATAACTTCTCGCAGATCAAATCGAAGACGAGGATCCCGATCCAGACGGCATCGTTTCTCTCCTCTTCCCTTTCCGAGCTTCTCACGAACGGTGTCAAGCACGGACATGCCGATCTTTTCGTGATCACGCTGATCCTGGATACCGGACATATCCGTCTGAAGGTGCAGGACAACGGTTCGGGCTGGGGCAAGCTTGATTTCAACGAGAAAAAACTGCGGCTCAACAATGGTTTCGGGCTACGCAAGATAAGAGATTATACCGAGGGCTGCGGCGGCAGCTTCGAGATCGAGAGCGAGGATGGATTCACCGTGAACCTGTCCCTGCCGTTTGAGGAGGAAAATACATGACGAAGATACTTCTTGTGGATGATGAACCGCTTCTTCTGGAAAGCCTGGAGATCATCCTCACACTTTCCGCGGACTATGAGGTCATCGGCAAGGCCGGCAACGGTGTCGAGGCACTGGAGCTCCTTTCGAAGGACACGCCTGACCTGATGCTCGTCGATCTTAATATGCCGGGCATGGGCGGCATCGAGCTGATCCCGAAGGTCCATGCCGATCATCCGCAGATCAGGATCATCGTTCTGACGACCTTCTACGACGAAAAAAGCATCGCCCACGCGATTGCGGGCGGTGCCTGCGGCTACATCCTTAAAGACTCCGGTAAGGATGCGATCCTCGATGCCATTTCTCAGGCGCTCCGCGGCCAGAGCGTCCTCGATCTGAAGGTCATGCAGAAGTTAAATTCCATGCTCGCTTCGGGAACTATCGAAGGCAGTTCTTCCGGAACATATTCTTCCGGCGGTACCGAAAGCACTGACGCCGCATCCGGATCTTCCGGCGCAGGATCCCGCGCAAACGCAGAGACGATCAATCTGGACGACTATGGCATGACAGAACGCGAAAAAGAGATATGCCGCCTGATCTCTGAAGGCTGCACCAATTCACAGATCGCATCGATCCTTTTCATCAGTGAGGGAACGGTAAAGAATTACGTGTCGACGATCTACGACAAACTCGGCGAGCATGACCGGACCAAAGTCGTACTCATGCTCACCCGCTGCAAGTTCTAGTGCTTTTCACGAAGGATCAGTCGTAGAGGACTTCTTCCATATCCATGAAATCGGCTCTTCTCATGAAGTCATAGAATTCCTCGGAGAGATCACTTCCCGATTCGCCATTGAACGAAACATAGGTGACCACACTTCCTTCGATTTTCACATAGGCTCCGAACAGTGAATCGTCATATTCGATCATGTAGGCGTATTCGTTTTCACCCCTGTATTGCGAACCATATTCCGCTCTGCGATATTGGCTGTAATCACCAGTATAGTCCTCGCCGTCACTGATTACATCCTGATAATGATCGTTCGCAAACCGCTCTTCATTATACTCATAAACATTTACTTCCAGCCTATTTCGAGTCTTCTCTTTTTTGAAAATAAACATGTTCTCGAGCGAACCGGATCCGCCTCTTATTCCGGAATACTCATCGATTTCAGACTTCACGAGGTCTTCATGATCCAGATCGACATATTTACCATCATCAAACTTAACTCCCGATTGGAGATGTCCATTGATGAAGCGTTTCTTCTCTTTATCCGTCATTTCATCCGCATCACAGCATCGCTCAGCTGTCTTCGCAACATTCATTGACTCGTCCTTATAAGCTTCGGCACTTTTCTGTCTTGCTTCGGAATAGTATTTGGACGGATCTTCCCGATAATCATCGATCAGATCCTGAAGATCGCGAAGACCGGCCTCACGCATGAACTCAAGATAATCATCCAGATCACCATACATGCCGGAGAACCAAACTTCGGTAACAAGATTCCCATTTCGAACCAGATAATAAACTCCACTGTATTCCGAGTGATCGTATATAGTTGCATACTCCTGCTTACCATCGATCAGAACATCATGTTCATGGCCCTCTCGCAATTCCTCGAAAAGGTCCTGTGCTGCCTGCGAACTTGTTAGTTCCATAAGGTAAGCGCTCAAATCAGTTTTGCTCACATAGATATAGACTTTAGTTTCGTTACGGAATTGCTCGGAATCTACGCTCTCATAATAACTACAATAGTCATATCTATCGATTTCATCTGAATCAAGCGTGAGACAATAGCCAGGAGTAGAAAAGTCAGCGGGATCGCGAAGATAACTCTTCTTCTCTTTTCCTGTCAATTCTTCCAAGCCGAAAACATCTTCCGCCGCCTGGAGCATTTTATTACTCGCATCCAGATAACTCTGGGCCTTCGAGCATCCGACGGTGTTCAGCAGCATCAATATGACTAAAGAAAATGAAGCTAACTTTTTCATACTATCCCCCCAAGGATCAGTCTTCAAGATCCCCCTTTAAAAGTGCTTCCATATCGGTATATTCTGCTTCGCGCATAAAGTCATAGTACTCTTCGAGAAGATCATTTTCAGGATATCCAGTGAACGAAACTGCCGTTAAGAGATTTCCGTCCACATGAAAGTAACCGGACTTGCAGTAACCGTCCACCAGAGCGATAAACGCGAGTGTATCATCCTTATCTTCGTCCGTAGCAAATTCACCGTCCGAAGATCTCTTCCATTTGTGTTTCTGGCTGTCGAGATCGATCATGTCCTTATAGTAATCAAAGAGTTCCTGAGCTGCGTCCTTATTCTTTAACTCGAGCACACGGGCCGTGATCATATTTGATGAATCCGACTTGAGGAATACCGTGATGTTCTTTACATCTTCCGAATCAAGTTCACCATAATCCCTCTCGTCAAACTCGATATTCTCAAGGTCATCCGAATTATAAGTTGCGTAGAGGCCTTCTCCGTCTGTACTGCCCGAGAGCTTCAGATTTCTCTTTGTATACTTCTTTCTCAGCGACTTGCCCATCACTGCCGCGTCACAGCAGTTCTCTGCCGCCGCGATCAATTTCTCCTCGGCTTTCTTAAACTTCTTTCCGGAAGAAGAACAGCCCGCAGCGCCCACGGTCATCATGACCGCAAGCGCCAGCGCAGCAATTCTTTTCACTCTCATTTCTCCGGAAGTCCTCAGTTTAAGCATGGATCAATCTTCCTCGTCCTCAGCCTCGTCGTCTTCCTCTTCGTCCTCTTCTTCCTCATCCGAATCATTTTCCATGAATTCTTCCAGGTCCGTGTACTTCATTTCACTTAAGAATTCACAGAACTCATCGTAGAGATCATCTTTGAGATTTCCCGAAAAACTTAATGCTATATACTGTTTTCCGTTTGCAAAACTATAGCCATATGCAGAAATGTTATACATATCGTAGTAGTACATCATCTTGCCGTCATTTTCTTCAATCGTAAAATCATCTCCACCGAATTGTTTTTTCAAATTCTTTATGGACTTTTTCGTAGACTTATAAGCTTTTTCAGAATACTCCTCGCCATCAAGTTCCATCATTGTGATTTGCATCGTGGATTTACCTTCAGACTTCTGGAACATAAACATGTTCTTTATCTTATCAGACGGGATCTCGGGATCATCATCTTCATCAAAATCCATACCCTCAATATCATCCGCCGTCACAGTTACATAATAACTCTTTTTAAAATAATTCCCGGGTTCTTCCATATTGTTCTTGAGAAGTTTCTTCTTTGTCTTCTCAGGCATCTCTTCTGCGTCACAGCACTTTTCCAGAGCAGCGATCATTTTCTTCTTATCACTGCTGAAACCGCTGCTTTTCGAGCAACCAGCGAGACTGAAAACCATGGACAACACTAATGCAACCGATAATACCTTTTTCATACTTTTCTCTCCTGTCTTAATCTTAATCTTCTTCGCTATCTTCCATCAGCGCTTCCATATCATAGAAGCCGGCCTCATTCATAAATGCATAAAACTCATCGAGAATATCATCATCCTTACCACTACCCACATACTGTGTCATGGTCACCACATTTCCCTTGATGTTCAGATAACATCCTGAAGTCTGCCGGCGGCCTCCCCTTTCAGAAGCCATCTGATACATCACAGCAACCAGATCATCTTCCGAAACGATGCCGTAATCCGCCTTGGCATTCTTCAACTCTTTCTTCATTTGCTTTATCCTCAGACCGTCCTCGAGAGTATCGAAGTAATCCTGCGCGGTTTCCTTGTCATTCATTTCCACCACGGCAACATGCATCTGTTCGTTTCCCTCTTCTTTTATATAGAATAGAATGTTCTTGCAGTCTTCCATATTGAAATCAAACTCATCTTCGACATCATCATCGACATCGATATCTTCCAGATCTTCTGCGGTCAGAACAACATATTTACCATCACTCAGAAGATTATCGGCGGTTTCCATGTTGTTCTTGATGAGCTTCTTTTTCGTCTTCTCACTGGCTTCCTCAGCGTCGCAGGTTTTTTCCAAAGCACTGACCGTCTTCTTTTTAATGCTTCCGAAGCCGCTGCCCTTGGAGCAGCCGGCCAGGCTCAGAACCATGGTCAAAACCAATGCACAAGATACTAACTTCTTCATCAATCATCTTCCTCCTCTTCAATAAGCGTTTCGGTATCATAAAAACCGGCTTCTCTTGCATAATCAAAGAACTCTTCACACACATCTGAATCGTACTTTCCGGTGTACTGGGAAACGATAACTACTTTCCCGTCCTTCTTGATATAACAGCTCTGGAGTGCATTCTTCTCTTCAGAATACAGAATTGCCGCCAGCATATTGTCATCCTCTTCAAAGCCATATTCAGCATCCTGGTTCCTCGCGAGTTTCTTTAGTTTTTTCTCTGTAGTGCCATAACGCTCCAGCATGTATTCGTAAAGATCATCAACTGCTGCTTTGTCAGACATCTCGTAGATCTCTGTCATCGTGCAGGGTCTTGATCTCTCCGACTTAATAAACAGGAAAATATTCCGTATCTCCTCAGGGTCAAAGTCTGCATCTTCACCGAAATCAATTTCCTCGATATCCCCTTCGTCCAGTGTTACATAAACACCGTCCTGGAAATCCGAATCGCCGAAATCAAAATCATCATCATCCATGATTTTCTTTTTCTGCTTCTTTGTAGCTTCCTCGGCGCCGTATACATTCTCGGCCGCCTTCGTTACCTTTTTGACAGTGCCGCTAAAGCCCGCGCTTCCTTTCGAACAGCCGGCAAGGCTCAGAACCATAGTCAGAACCAGTGCACACGATACTAATTTCTTCATTTTTTCTCCTTGCGAATGCTGAAAAAGCACCCCGATAATACCCAATTTACCTCCGCGCGTCTTGTCTACGCCCGTATACGAAAATTATATCACATCCGAGCCCTTTCATTCGCTATTCCCTAAGGTGTTCCCGAAATCTTTACAATCTCTTAGCGAAGTACAGCCCGTCATGTATTACAATAGATACATGAGATTTCTTCACACTGCGGCATCACGCTTATGTGCTTTGCCGGATATGCGGTCTGAAGGAAAAAGGAGAAAGAAATGAACGAAGAAGAAAATATGCTGTTCCCGGTGGGAATGGATAACAGTTTAGCAACTTATAGAGAGGATTTTGTCCGCGAGAACCTGATGTCGGACTCTTTCCTCGATTTCGTAGAAGAAAACACCAAGCCGATCGACCAGCTTTTCGCCTACTACCAGTGCGCGATCATGGAGGTCGAGACAAAGTTCAGAGTACTCGACGAGTCCCTCTCTGTCGAACTCGAAAGAAACCCGATCGAGAGCATCAAGTCACGTGTGAAGTCCGTGGACAGTCTTCTCAGAAAGATTAAAAAGAAGAACATTCCTCTGAACCTTGCGGCTATCGAGGAAAATATCAACGACGTCGCCGGCGTTCGTGTCATCTGTTCCTTCCCGGACGATATCTACGAGATTGCCAGTGCGTTTCTCGCACAGGACGACATCACCTTGATCTCACGGAAAGACTATATCAAGGACCCGAAGCCGAGCGGATACCGCAGTCTTCACCTGATCGTTGAGGTGCCGATCTTCCTTAAGAACGAGAAACGCAACATGAAGGTCGAGGTACAGTTCAGGACTATCGCAATGGATTTCTGGGCGAGCCTTGAGCACAAGCTGCACTACAAGCACGATCTTCCGCCGGAGCGCGCAAAAGCACTGGCCGACGAGCTTCGTGACTGCGCCGAGCGCATAGAAGAACTCGACCTGCGGATGCAGGCAGTTAGAAACGAGTGTCACCAGTAAGTGATGGGGATCAGTCTTCGTCGAGTCTCAGTACGCTCATGAAGGCTTCCTGCGGCACTTCGACAGAACCTACCTGACGCATGCGCTTCTTACCTTCCTTCTGCTTCTCGAGGAGTTTCTTCTTACGGGTAATATCACCGCCGTAGCACTTCGCGAGAACATCCTTACGGAAAGCTCTGATCGTCTCACGGGCAATAACTTTGCCGCCGATCGCCGCCTGTACCGGAACCTCGAACTGCTGTCTCGGAATATTCTCTTTCAGTTTCTCCGTCATCTTACGTCCGCGCGCATAGGCCTTATCCTTATGCACGATGAACGAAAGTGCATCGACGATGTCACCGTTCAAGAGGATATCGAGTTTCACGAGGTCGCTCTTCTGGTAGCCTTCCAGCTCGTAGTCAAGAGAACCGTAACCGCGTGTTCTGGACTTCAGCGCATCGAAGAAGTCGTAGATGATCTCATTTAAAGGCATCTTATAGTGGAGCATAACACGGATATCGTCCATGTACTCCATGTTGATATACTCGCCGCGTCTGTCCTGGCAGAGCTCCATGAGGTTGCCGACGTATTCCTTCGGCGTCATGATCGTCGCCTTAACGATCGGCTCCTCCATGTAGTCGATTTCCGCGGGATCCGGCATATTTGTCGGGTTATCCATGCGGATGCACTCACCGGCAGTCGTATACACCTTATACACTACAGACGGAGCCGTAGAAATGAGGTCGAGATTGAACTCTCTTTCCAGTCTTTCCTGAATAACTTCATAGTGGAGAAGGCCCAGGAAACCGCAGCGAAATCCGAATCCGAGAGCAGCCGATGTTTCCGCTTCAAAAGAGAGAGCTGCATCGTTGAGCTGGAGCTTCTCAAGTGCATCACGAAGGTCCGGATACTTCGCGCCATCTACAGGATAAAGTCCGCAGAATACCATCTGCTGGATCGGCTTATATCCCTGAAGCGGCTCGTCGGCAGGATCATCTGCCAGCGTGACGGTGTCGCCCGGAGCGGTATCTCTTACGTTTTTGATCGACGCGCAGATATAACCTACCTCGCCGGTTAGAAGTGCTTTTGACGGAACAAATTCACCCGGGTGGAAGTATCCCAGTTCGGTAACTACAAACTCCGCACCGGTATTCATCATGCGGATCTTATCGCCCAGTTTGACAGAGCCTTCCTTGACGCGGACATTTACGATAACGCCCTTATACGGGTCGTACTTCGAGTCAAAGATCAGCGCGCGAAGAGGCTTGTTCTCGTCTCCGTTCGGCGGCGGCAGGAACTTGACGATGCCCTCAAGAACTTCGTCTATACCGGTATTATTCTTCGCGGAGATCAACGGTGCTTCCGAAGCATCGAGTCCGATAACATCTTCGATCTCTTTCTTAACTTCCTCCGGCTGCGCCGATGGAAGATCGATCTTATTAATGACCGGAAGGATCTCCAGGTTGGCGTCAACGGCCAGATAGGCATTGGCAAGCGTCTGCGCCTCGATACCCTGCGCTGCGTCAACGATCAGGATCGCGCCGTCGCATGCCGCGAGGCTTCTGCTTACCTCATAGTTAAAGTCGACGTGACCGGGAGTGTCGATGAGGTTTAAGATATACTCCTCACCATCCTTAGCCTTATAGCACAGTCTTGTGGACTGGGACTTGATCGTGATACCACGCTCACGCTCGATATCCATATTATCGAGGATCTGGTTCTGCATCTCGCGGGATTCGACCACACCGGTATTCTCGATCAAGCGGTCAGCAAGAGTGCTTTTACCGTGGTCAATGTGAGCGACGATACAGAAATTACGAATTTTTTCCTGTCTTTCCATGTTCAGCTTCTTGTGTTTCCTATTATGTTTCTTTTTCGTTTTTATCCGAAGAACTTCATCTTATTGAACGGATAGATGCGCATGAGGACCTTCGCCTCGATCTGCTTCTTCTTAAATGGACCCATACGGCGGGAATCGTTACTTCCGCCACGGTTATCACCCATGCAGTAGTACTCGTCCGGTCCGAGTGTGACCTCAGCGTAGCCGCGGCTCTGTCCCTCCATACCGACATAAGTCATCGTACCGGTCGGCAGATAATCGGACTCGTCAAGGAGCTGGCCGTTAATGTAAACATTGCCGTCCTCGATTTTGATCGTCTCTCCCGGAAGACCGATGATACGCTTAATAAGGTTCTCATCGTGCGAATAACCTTCCATACCCTTCGCATCGATCGTGACGATGTCGCCGCGGTCAAGATTGCCGGTGTAGATGGAGATCATTTCAACAAAAACAGCGTCTCCAGAATAGAGCGTCGGCTCCATGGAGCTGCCGTATACGTCGTTTCTCTGGATAACAAATACGACAAGCAGGATACCGATCAGAAGCCCGATCGCCACGAACTTAATGGTGTCGAAGAACATGTAAAGCGCGCTCTTCTCCTTCTCGGATTCTTCCTTATCTTTCTTCTCGTCATCCGACTCTTCAGTTTCCTCGGCACCCTCTTCAGATGCTTCCTCAACGTCGTCCGACTTCTTCTTTTTCTTCTTGCCCTTTTCCTCGGCAACAACAGCAACTACCGTTTCTTCTTCGGTTTCTTCTTTAGTTTCTTCTTTGGTTTCTTCGTCTGCTGTCTCGTCGGATTCTTCATCGGATTCTTCATCAGTTTCTTCTGTCTCAGAGTCTTCCTTTTCAGCTTCCTCGGCAACCTCTACTGCCGTCTCGGTGACTTCTTCTTCCGTCTCGACGACTTCCTCAGTTACATCTTCAGCGCTCTCGGAAACTTCTTCGGTAACACCAGCAACTTCTTCCTTAGGCTCTTCAAAAGCACTGTCGACTTCGAGTTTATCCGTTAACTTGTCGAGCGGATCGTCTTCCTTCGCATCCGGAATGATAGCCAGGCACTCTTCAATAGACTTCAGATCGGAAACAGGCTCTTCGGTATCAGCAACCTCTGCAGAACTCACCAAATCACTCACCTCAGCAGCTTCATCGGTGATACTTTCGGTGAGATTCTCATCAGAAAGCACTGTTTCTGCCTCAGAGTTCACCAAATCACTCACCTCAGCAGCCTCATCGGTGACGTTTTCGGTGAATTCCTCGACTGCCTCTTCGACTGATTCTGCCTCTTCCGCAACTTCCTCAGCCGCTTCTTCACCAGTCTCTTCAACAGATTCAGCCGCATCGACAGTCTCTTCAACTGTTTCCTCAACCTCCGAAACTACATCCTTCTCTGGTTCTTTATCCTTATGTCCGAAAAAGTGCTTTTTCATTCGTTCCTCCAGACAGTTCAAATCATCTTTTCATGCGCCGCAACGCGCTATTCTTCATGCGCAGAAGCGCGTTCAGCTTACTTGCCCCATGACCGGATCGCATCTGCGAGTCCGGAAAGCTCGATCTCCTTCTCTGTGCCGTCAGCCATCGCCTTGAGCTTGGCCTTGCCGGAAGAGATCTCGTCATCGCCGAGTACCAGCAGGAACGGGATGCCCGTCTTACCGGCGTACTTCATCTGCGCACGGAAAGATCTTCCCATCAGATCGATCTCGCAGCCGATGCCCTGCTTACGGAGAGCAAACGCGATCTTCTGTGCCTCGATCTGTGTCTCGGATGAAAGGTTTGCGATGTAAAGCTGTACCTTCTGATCTTTCTCGATCTCGATACCCTGCGCTTCCATCTCAAGAAGGAATCTCTCGGCACCCATGGCAAATCCGATACCCGGAGTCGGCTGTCCGCCGATCTCAGAAACGAGTCCGTCGTAGCGTCCGCCGCCGCAGATCGTACCCTGCGAGCCGACGTTCTCGGACTTGAATTCGAATACCGTACGTGTGTAATAGTCGAGACCGCGGACGATACCGGAATCGATCTCATAGTTAATGCCCAGTGCCTCAAGGTTCGCCTTCAGACCTTCAAAATGTGTCTTGCAATCATCGCAAAGATAATCGATCAGGCGGGGTGCACCGGCAGCAATCGCACCGCACTTCTCTTCCTTACAGTCGATCATGCGCAGCGGGTTCTTCTCGAAACGCGACTGGCAGTCCTCACAGAGCTCGGAAAGGTGCGGACGGAAATAATCCTTCAGGATCTTGTTATATTCAGC
>JAEEGJ010007990.1_pt1 | contig 29574 bp, 22 predicted proteins | sample 8958761 | NCBI WGS metagenome assembly JAEEGJ01 (sample SAMN16246546, study PRJNA631951) | gut metagenome | biome: gut microbiome; feature: rumen; material: RS-attached | host: Bos | place: Iran: Karaj | collected 2018-10
CACAGCCAAGAGCTGAACCAGGTGTCCAAGGCATCATCATCTTGACGCAAGTCTTTGAGGGTCAAATTCTTGTTGCCAGTCTTTTCGATGGCAAGTCTCAAGGCTTCTTCGGGTGTCTCGGCGACCACGAAACCGCCTTCGGGCAGGTAGTAGGCCGGAATCTGATGGCCCCACCACAGCTGACGGCTGATGCACCAGTCCTTGATGTTCTCCAACCAGTGACGGTAGAGGTTGACATATTTGGCAGGATAGAACTTGATGTCGCCATTCAACACGGGTTTCAGTGCGATGTCGGCGAGGTGTTCCATCTTGAGGAACCACTGCATCGAGAGCTTCGGCTCGATCGGCACATTGGTGCGCTCGGAGTAGCCCACCTTATTATTATAGTCCTCGATCTTTTCCAGCAGTCCAGCTTCCTTCATGTCGATGATGATCTGCTTGCGGCAGTCCTCGCGGCTCATGCCGATATACATGCCAGCGGCTTCGCTCAGAGTGGCATCGTCGTTGAAGATATTGATGCTCTGGAGGTTGTGTTTCTCTCCTAACATATAGTCGTTCACATCGTGGGCGGGAGTGACCTTCAGGCAGCCCGTACCGAACTCGATATCTACATAATCATCCTCGATGACGGGGATGACGCGGTTGACCAGTGGCACCACGACTTTCTTGCCGCGCAGCCATTGGTTCTTCGGGTCGGCAGGGTTGATGCACATGGCTGTGTCGCCCATGATGGTCTCTGGACGGGTGGTGGCCACCACGGCATAACGGTGCCCTTTCTCATCGGTGTGGATGACTTCGCCTTCGGCGCCCGTGGCACCTGTGCCATCGTCCTCGTGGAGGTAATAACGCAGGTAGAACAGTTTGCTGTGCTCATCTTTGAAGATGACTTCTTCGTCACTCAGAGCGGTCAGGGCTTTCGGGTCCCAGTTGACCATGCGTACACCACGGTAAATCAGGCCTTTGTTATACAGGTCGACGAAGGCACGGATAACGCTCTTCGAGCGGATGTCGTCCATGGTGAACGAGGTGCGTTCCCAGTCGCAGGAGCAACCGAGGCGGCGCAACTGTTTGAGGATGATGCCACCGTGTTCATGGGTCCAGTCCCAAGCGTGCTTGAGGAACTCCTCGCGGCCGATGTCCGTCTTCTTGATACCTTGTTGCGCCAGCTTGTTCACCACCTTGGCTTCGGTGGCGATGGAGGCGTGGTCGGTGCCGGGCACCCAGCAGGCGTTCTTGCCCTGCATACGGGCGCGACGGATTAAGATGTCTTGAATCGTGTTGTTCATCATGTGGCCCATGTGAAGCACGCCGGTCACATTCGGCGGCGGAATCACGATGGTATAGGGTTCGCGTTCGTCGGGAGTGGAGTGGAAGTAGTTCTTGTCCATCCAGTGTTCGTACCATTTGCCTTCAACTTCCTGAGGGCTGTATTTGCTGCTGATTTCCATAGTCGTAAAAATGAAGCGCAAAAGTAGTGATTTTTCGGCTATGCTGAGACTTTTTTCTCCAATTTTGCAATGGCATTGATTATTTTCCTATTTTTGTCCGTTAATTGGAAAACGAGAAATCAATTCAATAATTCAATAATCATTAAAAATCTCAATTATGGGTACATTAGCAAATCTATGGCAGAACCACAGGATGTTGATGGTTTTTGTCATGATCTTAATCGTTGTCATCCCTTTCTTGATCTTTTACTTGAACAAGGCCAAGAAAGAGCATCCTAAAGGCTTGATTGCCGCTGCCTTAAGTAATATGGGCGAGCGCTTCGGCTATTACATTATGAATGCCGTGTTGGTGCTGTTCATCTGCTCCAAGTTCGGTATCTCCGACGGAACATCAGGCCTTATTTTTGCAGTGTTCTATTTCTTGATTTATGTTCTTGCCCTTCCTGGAGGTATCATCGCCGACCGTACGCAGAACTATAAGAGAACCATTATCTGCGGTATCGTCGTGATGGCCATAGGTTATGGTTTGCTGTCTATTCCTGTGTTCAGCGAAGGTGGCGGCATGAAGTCATGGCCTTTCGCTCTCGCTATACTCGCCTTACTCCTCATCGCCTGCGGCAACGGTCTTTTCAAGGGCAACCTCCAGGCTGTCGTGGGTCAGTTGTATGATGATTTCGAGGCTGAAGCCGCCAAGAAAGGTCCAGAAGCTTTAGCCCAAGCTAAAGAAAAACGTGATAGTGGTTTCCAGATTTTCTACGTGTTCATCAACATTGGTGGTGTGATTGCCCCGTTTGTGGCTCCTATCATCCGCGAATGGTGGTTGAAGACAAAGGGGTTGGTTTACAACGCCGACCTTCCGCGTCTGTGCCACAAGTTCATCATGGGTACTGCCGAAGGCAACGACATGGACAACCTCACTGCATTGACACAAGGTTTCTCTGGAGCCTCTGAGAACCTTGCCGGTTTCTGCCAGAACTACATCCAAGTGTATAACACGGGCGTGCATTATTCCTTCATCGTCTCGGTGCTGGCTATGTTGATTTCCTTGGCCATTTTCATCGCTGTTAAGCACAAACTTCCGAATCCTGTGAAGAAGGTCAAAGCCGATACGCAAGAATATACTGAAGCCGAACGCCTCGCCGATGCCAAGGAAATCAAGCAGCGTATGGCTGCCTTGTATGCCGTGCTCGGTATTGCCGTGTTCTTCTGGCTCTCATTCCACCAGAACGCCCAGTCGCTTTCAGTCTTCGCCCGCGACTTTGTGGATACCAGCGCCCTCGCGCCTGAGATTTTGCAATTCATCAATCCGTTCTTCGTGATTGTGCTGACACCTATTGTCATGTGGATTTTTGCCTCCCTGACTCGTAAAGGCAAGGAAGTGTCCACGCCTAAGAAGATTGCACTCGGTATGTTTATCGCTGCCTGCGCCTACCTCTTCTTGATTGTCATCGCTGTGGTCCATAATTATCCGTCTGACAATGCTTTCAAGGCCCTTCCCGAAGCCCAAAAGGCTGCCATGAAGACTGGACCGTGGGTGATGATTGTGACCTACTTCTTCCTCACCGTGGCCGAGCTGTTCATCTCACCTTTGGGACTCTCGTTTGTCTCCAAGATTGCACCGCGCCACATGGTCGGTATGTGCCAAGGCTTGTGGCTGGCGGCTACTGCCGTTGGTAACCTCTTGATTTTCCTCGGTGTCAAGATGTTGGAATCCTTCCCGCAGCAGTGGATGACATGGGGTGTCTTCGCCTTGATCTGCCTTACCTCCATGGCCATCATGTTTGGCATGCTGAAATGGCTTGAGAGAGTTTCTAAATAATTGATATACATCCATACATGACAAAGGCTTGCTTCGGCAAGCCTTTGTCATAATCTTTGAATTTTAAATCTTTAAATCTTAAATTTAAAATGTTTAAGGGTCATCCTAAAGGGCTTTACGCCCTCGCTTTGGCTAACACAGGCGAACGCTTCGGCTACTACACCATGCTGGCCATCTTCGTGCTCTTCCTGCAGGCCAAGTTCGGATACAACGAGGCGCAGGCGGGACAAATCTACGGCATCTTCCTCGGATGCGTCTATTTCATGCCCCTCATCGGTGGTATGCTTGCCGACCGTTTCGGTTACGGCAAGATGGTGAAGTCGGGCATCATCGTGATGTTCCTCGGTTACTTGCTTTTGGCAGTGCCTATGGCTACAGCTACGGCCAAAATCACTATGTTCTCCGCTTTGGCACTCATCGCCATCGGCACAGGATTGTTCAAAGGCAACCTGCAGGTGATGGTGGGTAACCTCTACGACGAGGCCAAATACAGTGCTTTCCGCGACAACGGCTTCAGCCTGTTCTATATGGCCATCAACATCGGCTCTATGTTTGCTCCTATGGCGGCCACCAAGGTCACCGACCTCTTTTTAGGTAAGGCTGGTTTCTCTTATGTGCCGCAGATTCCTTCGTTGGCGCACCAATACCTCGACGGCACTATCACACCCGAAGCGCTTTCAAGCTTTGAGGCATTGGCAGTGCAACAGGGTGGAGATATCAACAATCTCGCTGGTTTTGCCAACAACTATATCGATGCCTTGTCGGGTGCCTACAACTACGGTTTCGGTGTGGCATGCATTTCATTGATTCTCTCCATGGCCATCTATTTGGGCTTCCGCAAGTGGTACAAGCATGCTGATGTGAACACCAAGCAGGCTAAGACCATGGAAAGCACCACAGTAAATGTGGTAGAACTCTCGAAGGAGCAGACCCGCGAGCGTATCACGGCTTTGGCATTGGTCTTCGTGGTGGTCATCTTCTTCTGGATGTCATTCCAGCAAGCCGGTCTTTGCCTGACCTACTTCGCCCGTGACTACACACAAAGCACGGCTACAGGTCTCACTCGCATCGGCTTCAACATCTGGGCATTGACCTTAATCGCCATCTCGGTTTATACGCTGTTTGGCATTTTCCAATCGGAGACGAAACGCAACAAGCTGATATGCGGTATCGTGACGCTCGTTTTGTGGGCGGGAGCCGCCGTGTTGTATCTCCGCATGCCTGAAATCGTCAACACGCTGCCGCAACAGTTCCAGCAGTTCAACCCGTTCTTTGTGGTTGCCCTGACGCCCGTCTCGATGGCGGTCTTCGGTGCCTTGGCGAAGAAAGGCAAGGAGCCTTCCTCGCCTCGTAAGATCGGCATGGGCATGATCGTGGCCGCCCTCGGCTTCCTCATCTTGGTAGTCTGTTCCTTCCCCTTGGACAGTCCTGCTGAACTGAAGGCTCAAGGGGGTGTGAGTAGCACTTTGGTCTCGCCCAACTGGCTTATCAGCACCTATTTCGTGCTGACTTTCGCCGAGTTGCTGTTAAGCCCCATCGGTATCTCCTTCGTCACGAAGGTGGCACCGCCCAAGTACAAGGGCATGATGATGGGTTTGTGGTTCTGCGTGACCGCTATCGGCAACTACCTCACCAGCGTCATCGCCCGCATCTGGGGCACAGGCATGCCGCTCTGGATGGTTTGGGGCGTGCTTGTCGTGCTCTGCCTGCTTTCTGCCGTGTTCATCTTCTCGATTATGAAGCGGCTGGAAAAAGCTACGTCGGGTTGCTGATAATCAAAATAATAGGTTTGTAGAGACGTGCCATGGCGCGTCTCTACATTTTTTGTAATTTTGCCGCAAAATTTGAACCCATGTCAAGAAACGAACAAGAACTGAAAGGTGTCACGCTGCTGGGCAACCAAAACACGCAGTACAGCTACGACTATACGCCAGAGGTACTGGAAGTGTTTGAGAACAAGCATCCAGAGAATGAGTACCTGGTGACGCTGGATTGTCCCGAGTTTACCTCGCTGTGTCCCAAGACAGGCCAACCCGACTTCGGACACCTTATTATAAATTACATCCCGCGCACGCTGATGGTGGAGAGCAAGAGCTTGAAGCTCTATCTTTTCAGCTTCCGCAACCACGGCGACTTCCACGAGGACTGTGTCAACATCATTATGAAGGACCTGGTCAAGCTGATGGATCCCAAATACTTGGAGGTCATAGGCCTGTTCAATCCCCGTGGTGGCATCTCCATCAAGCCTTTCGCCAACTACGGCGACGCCGAGCATCAGGACGTGGTGAAACAACGGCTTCTTTGTCATTGCGAGCGGAGCGCGGCAATCTAGACATGAAGCCTGTATTCTGGATCGCTTCGTTCTTTGCGATGACGCGAAGCGACAACTGAACAACTGAATAACTGAACAACTGACAACTGAAAATGAAAGACGCGGTGATTATCATATCGGGAGGCATGGACTCCACCACGATGTTGTATGAATACAAGGATGAAATCGCCTTGGCCATCACTTTTGACTATGGGTCCACCCAGAATGGCCGTGAACGCGTTTGCGCCGTGACACATTGCCAGCGACTGGGCATTAAGCACATCATGGTTCCTCTGGAATTTATGCACCGTTACTTCAAAAGTGCTCTGCTGATGACCGCTGATGATATTCCAGAAGGCAACTACGATGATGAGAATATGAAATCGACGGTGGTGCCTTTCCGTAATGGCATCATGTTGGCCATCGCCGCAGGCATCGCCGAAAGCAATGGTTTGAAGCGAGTGATGATTGCCAACCATGCTGGTGACCACTCTATCTATCCCGATTGCCGCCCAGGTTTTGTCAATGCCATGTCGGAGGCCATGTCGGCGGGAACGTATGAGAATATCAAAGTCTATGCGCCATATACATACCTAAGCAAGAAGGAAATCGCCGAGCACGGAAAGGCCCTCGGCTTGGACTACACGGAGACCTATTCCTGCTATAAAGGTGGCGAGAAGCATTGTGGCAAATGCGGCACCTGCCGCGAACGCATTGAGGCTCTCCGTGCCGCCGGCATCGAAGACCACACCGAATATGAATCATAAAGCTAAGGTCCCTGAGCCCGTCGAAGGGCCGACTGGAACAAAGACGGCGTTTCGACAAGCTCAACGACCTGCAATAACTGATAACTGAACAACTGATAACTGCCAACTGAAAAATGTATTACGTCAGAAAAACCCTAGAAATATCCGCCTGTCATCAGCTTTACCTCGACTACGAGAGCAAATGCGAGAACCTGCACGGCCACAATTGGAAAATCAACGTCTATTGCCGGAGTGAAAAGCTCGATAGTAATGGCATGGTGTGCGATTTCACCGAGATCAAACGCTTGATTCACGGCAAGATCGACCATACCAACATCAATGATGTCCTCGACTTCAACCCGACGGCCGAGAACATAGCCAAATGGATTGTCGACACTGTCCCGAACTGCTACCGCGCTGATGTGTGGGAGTCGCGCGACAACAAGGCCTCCTACATCAAGGACGACGCCCCGCAGAATTTTGATTAAATGACGCGGGACTGCGAGACTACGGGACTACGAGACTACGAGTCATTGTCCCGAAGTCCCGAAGTCCCGGAGTCCCGAAGTCCATGTATAAGATCAACGAAATATTCCACTCCCTCCAAGGCGAAGGCTTCTACACCGGAACCCCCGCTGTCTTCGTGCGCTTCAGTGGCTGCAATCTGCGTTGCCATTTCTGCGACACTCATCATCAAGATGGGACGATAATGTCGATGCAAGAGATTGTGGATGAAGTCAATAAATATCCACTTGCTCCGATGGTGGTGCTGACGGGGGGTGAGCCATCCTTGTTTGTCAATGAAGCCTTTGTGGAGGAATTGAAGCAACATACGGGTAAAAGGATTGCCATTGAGACTAACGGTACTCGACCTTTGCCCAACAACCTTGGTTGGGTGACGCTATCACCTAAAACCGTTTTTGAAGGAGGCGATTTGGAGCCTTGTGTGTTGAAGACTTGTGATGAACTGAAAGTGGTCTATCTTGGTCAGGATTTGGCGCAATATGAGGACTTTGAGACCAAGCATCGTTTCTTGCAGCCTTGTTTTTGCGAGAATGAAACTTTGCGTCAAGCTAATATGAAAGCCTGCGTGGACGCCGTGATGCAAAACCCACAATGGCGACTTTCGCTGCAAATACATAGAGTTTTAAATATCCGATAATGGATTGCTTCGTTCCTCGCAATGACGTAACGAACACGCTTCGCGTCATTGCGAAGAGGTACGACGAAGCAATCCAGGAAAAAAGTTTACTTGTGATATTTAAAGTTTCTCCTCGGCTCGCTGTAAACCAAAAACACGGCGGGCTTTTTGTTTAAATCGCCTTTATAATTCTTCCATTCCCCAATGCTTTGGCTGATAATCAGCTCGTCCTCGCAGGTGAGGTTGCAGGCGACGCAGACGCGTGTGGCAGGGTGGAGGTTCTTGCACAAATCCTGCAGCATAGCGTTATTCCTAAAAGGTGTCTCAATGAACAACTCGGTCTCGTTGTTGGCCAGGGAACGTCGCTCCAGATCCTTGATGGCGTTTTGTCGTTCAGGACTCTTGATAGGCAAGTAGCCGTGGAAGGCAAAGGCTTGTCCGTTGAACCCCGAGGCCATCAAAGCGAGAATCATCGCGTTAGGCCCGACCAAGGGAATGACTTGTATTCCGGCAGAATGAGCCAAATCCACGACCAAAGCGCCTGGGTCGGCGACGCAAGGTGTGCCAGCCTCTGACATTAGCCCCATATCTTCGCCTTGCAGGCAGGCACCGAGGTGCTCCATGAGGTCGAGGTTACGGGCGTTGTGCTTGTCTAACTCGATGAATTCAATGTCGTCGATGGCGTTGTCCATACCGATGCGACTCAACACGCGGCGAGAAGTGCGAGCGTTCTCCACAACGAAATGCTTCAACCGTTTCACGATGTTGAGCGTCCCGACAGGCAACACTTGTTCAGGCTTGGTTGCACCGAGCAGGTTGGGCACCAAATAGAGTTTTCCAAAGTTGTTGGTCATACGTGGATTGTGGGGTTATGACAAGGCGATTTTCTTCTCAATGTCGGCAAACATCACCTTGAACTGCTTGTCGGTTTCAAGGCGGTCGGCGATGGTCTTACAGGCGTGGTGCACCGTGGCGTGGTCTTTCTTTCCGCATTGTTGGCCGATGGAGACAAGGCTGGCGTTGGAGTATTTCTTCGCCAGGTACATGGCAATCTGGCGTGCCTGCACCACTTGATGCTTGCGCGTGTTGAGGGCCATCTGTTCGGGCGTGATCTTGAAATACTCGCAGACTATATTAATAATGTATTCCACCGAGACCTCTTTGACGGTGTTGCGCACAAAGCGGTCGATGATTTGTTGCGCCATTTCGATGGTGACTGCCTTCTTGTTGAGCAGCGACTGTGCCATAAGCGAGTTCATCACGCCTTCCAGCTCGCGGATGTTGTTACGCACATTGCTCGCGATGTATTGCACCACTTCCTCGGGGAAGGTGATGCCGTTGTCGTGCAGCTTCTCACGGATGATGGAGGTGCGTGTGGAGAGGTCGGGCGACTGCAGGTCGGCGGTCAAGCCCCACTTGAAGCGCGACAGCAGACGGTCTTCCATACCTTGCAGGTCGGATGGGAACTTGTCACTGGTGATGACAATTTGTTTGTTGTTTTGCTGCAAGTGATTGAAAATGTGGAAGAACACGTCTTGTGTGCCCGCCTTGCCCGAGAGGAATTGGATATCATCGATGATGAGCACGTCGATCATCTGGTAGAAGTTGATGAAGTCGGGACGGTTGTTGTTCTTGTTAGCGGTCACATATTGCGTGGAGAGCTGCTCGGCTTGCACGTAAAGAACGGTCTTTTCAGGGTGCAAACGTTTGGTTTCCAAACCGATGGCGTGGCAGAGGTGGGTCTTGCCCAAACCTGTCCCACTATAGATGACCAAAGGGTTGAAGGCGGTCTTACCTGGCTCTTTGGCGACTCTCATTCCGGCCGTGCGGGCCAAACGATTGCATTCACCCTCGATGAAGTTCTCGAAGGTGTAGTTTTCATTCAACTGCGAATCGATTTGCAGTTTCTTCAGCCCAGGGATGACAAATGGGTTGATGGGTCCCGATGATAGCCGTTCCGGTGCAGGTTGTCCTATTGGGTTCTTGGGGAAGTTGCGGTTGGCGCTGGGTAGGGTGATGGAGCCGAAGGTGTTGGTGCTGTCCACAGGTATCCTGTACTCCAGTTTTCCTTTGGCACCGACAAAGCGTTTGATAACCGTTTTGAGCAGGTCGATATAATGTGCCTCAAGGTATTCGTAGAAGAACTGCGAGGGCACCTGCAGGGTCAGCACGTTGTCGGTCAGCGAGAGCGGCACGATGGGTTCGAACCACGTCTTATACCCCTGCTCTGTGACAATGTCTTTAATCACAGACAGACAGCTATTCCATATTTCCACATGGTCCTTTGTCATCGTAAAATTTGCTCTATTTTATTGTCTTTCACACTACTTGAAAAGTAGAATGCGTGTCGTGTATTAGCCCGCTATTTGTGGCTCATTTTGACCTTGCAAAAATATATGATTAATTGTTTATAAAAAAATTAAATTTCTATTGATTTTTAATTTTCTTTTTTCTAAAATACGAGATTTTCGATTTTATCAAAATAGAAATTTATATAAACAATTGATTTACATTGTTTTAATATGTGTTATTTTTACCCCAAATAAATTGCTGAATTTCTCGAAAATTCTTGAAGCGGAATTTTTTCTTGTTGAAAACTCCAAATAGCAGTCCAATTCGAAGCGGGAATTTTGCTGCTCCAAATTCTCCTCTTTCATCACTCGCATCACCTCATTCATAAGAGGATACTCGAATTCCAAACTGTAAATTTCATTTATGGTTTTTTCCACAATCTGCGCGTTGTCAAGGGCTTCACGGGCAGCGGTTTTGTATGCGTTGATGAGTCCCGAGGTGCCCAATTTGATGCCACCGAAATAGCGGGTCACGACGACGCATACGTTGGTGACATCTTTCGAAAGAATCTGGTTGAGGATGGGCTTGCCAGCGGTTCCTGAGGGCTCGCCATCGTCGCTTGAGCGGAAAGTCTTTTTGTCGGGACCGATCATATAGGCAAAGCAATGGTGTCTCGCATCGAAGTATTTCTTCTTGATGGACGCGACAGCCTCTTTGGCCTCATCTTCATTCATCACGATGAAAGTCTCGGCAATGAACTTGCTGCCTTTCTCCTTGTAGAGGCCCTCGCCACGCGTGGCTAACATATAATAGGTGTCGTCTTCTTTCATGGCTTGAGGGTGATGAGGATAACGGCGATGATGGCAATGGCCAAGCCAAGATAGTTCTTCCAGGTGAGTTTTTCCTTGAAGAGCAGCCAACCCGTGAGGGCGGTGAGGCTTACTACACCTATGTTATATACAGGGAAGAGTACCACGTTGTCGAAACAGCGCATAGCGTGATAGACGTTGTAGGTCGAGAAGAAGTTGATGACACCCAAACCGATGCCGCCCAAAGCACTTTTCCATTGCCATTTCGACTTGCCGCGAATGAGGTCATAGACTACGAGGATGATGCCGAACAGCAAGGCAATGAAATAGATGAAGGCAATCATGAAACTCATGTTGTCGCCTTGGTTACGTTGCTCGGTGAGTTTCATCAGAATGTCACCCGTTCCTGTCCCGAAAAAGATGAGGACGGGCAATAACCAATTGGTTTTGTTGGTTTTATCGGTTTGTCCTTTTCCACCTACCACCAACACCAAAGCTACCAAAGCCAACACGATGCCCATCGTAGCAACAAAATTCAGCTTCTCACTGAACAACACCACGCCAGCCAAGGTGGGCAACACCACTGAGAGCTTGCTCGAAAGAGAGGTCACCGTCACGCCCGAACGCTGTGTGGAGGCTGTCATCAGCACATAGGTGAAGATGAACCAGAAGCCTGTAATGAGCGAAAGACTGAACCATGGCTCGCCGACCAATTGTGCGGGTGTGTCGAATTGCTTGCACATCAGGAAGCCCGTACCAGCAGCGAAGACATAGTTCCACATCAAGGCTTGGTGATTGTCCAAGTTGAAACGTTCGAAGAGGCGCATTGCCACGAAGACGCCTGTGGAGAATACTATGGCAAGAATCAGATAAATCATTGTTATTGCAAGGTCCCTGAGGTCCCTGAGCCTGTCGAAGGGTCGAAGGGCCGGTTAAAGAATTGACTGCAAAGGTACGGTTTTTTGCGTATCTTTGCCCCATGATTGGATTTAATTTGCAGAAGACCAAACGGCATTTCACCGAGGTGCTGGCCAAGTCCTTCTCGCAACGCGAGGCGGAACAGTTGATGCGTATTCTGTTGGAAGACCTTTTCGGCATTGACCTCAAACGTCAACTGATGGACCCCGACTTGCGTATTGATGAGATTCAACATTATCGACTGGATGAAGCTGTGAAACGCCTGTTGGCGAGTGAGCCAGTGCAATATGTGACGGGCATGGCCCGTTTCTGCGATCTTAAAATAAAGGTGTCGCCCGCCGTACTCATCCCTCGCCCCGAAACGAAGGAATTGATGCAAAAGATTTGCGTTTCCCTTCCAAACAATAATGTTAGCCTTCCATGTCATTCCAACGTGGGTATGCAGGGAGAGAGGGAATCTATGGAAGGCGGCTCGAATTTGGGAAAAGCATCCTTTAGAATATGGGACATCGGCACAGGCTCGGGCTGCATTGCCATTGCCTTGGCCAAGCATTTCGAAAATGCCGAAGTCATTGCCTTTGATATTTCTGAAGAAGCTCTGCAAATCGCCAAAAAAAACGCCGAAAGCAATAGCGCCAATGTCATTTTCGTTCATGACGATGTATTGAATCCACAATCCGAGTTTTTCAGTCAACCCGTGGATTTGGTGGTGAGCAACCCGCCTTACGTCTGTGATGGCGAACATGCCGCGATGGAGGCCAATGTTCTCGACTGGGAGCCTGAAAATGCCCTCTTCGTCCCTGATGATGACCCATTGCGTTTTTATAGGCAAATATTGGTCTTGGCCAAAAATCAATTGACTCCTGACGGTCAGGTCTGGTTCGAAATCAACGAACGGATGGGAGAGAAGATGTTGGAATTGTGTCAAGAAATTGGCTTTGCTGAAGCGGAAATCATGCTTGATTTTGCAGGGAAGCCAAGGTTTTGTCTGGTCATAAAATAAAAATTCATAATTTTGCCACGCGATTCAGGCAGACTGTCGCGGGTCGGGAAAGCCGGCGCGAGGAAAGTCGGGACAGCACAGAGCACCATACTTCTTAACAGGAAGGTGCCCGTAAGGGCAACAGACAGTGCCACAGAAAACATACCGCCCTTCGGGGTAAGGGTGAAAACGCGAGGTAAGAGCTCACGCGGCGGGTGGTGACATTCCGCCGGGGTAAACCTTATGGGCTGCAAGTCCAAGTATAGAGACAAGGCTCCTTCGGGAGCGAGAGGGCTGCTCGTCCGTCGTCTCAGGGTAGGGCGCTTGAGCCTGCAGGCGACCGCAGGCCTAGAGAAATGACAGTCGCCCCGCAAGGGGAACAGAATCCCGCTTATTCGCCAGCATCGCTCTCTTACGAGAAGTCCCGCTTCGGCGGGATTTCTTCGTGAAGGGCAATATAAACGAAGGCATGCCGTTTTAGTAAGACAACGTATTCGTTATGAAGAAGATAATAGAGCCCGTAAGCAAGGAAATCCTTAAATCGCAACTGACTCGGGACAGGTTTCTCCGTACCACCAACCATGGTGGCAATGAGATTTATGTGGTGGATAATGCCAATGCTCCCGATGTGATTCGCGAGATTGGACGCCTGCGTGAGGAGTCGTTCCGTGCTGGCGGTGGGGGTACTGGCCGCGAAATCGACATCGACAAGTTTGACACTGATGCCGCATACGGCTATAAGCAACTAGTACTGTGGGATCCCGAGGCTGAAAGAATCATAGGAGGATACCGTTATGTGCTCTGCGATGACATTGTCTATGACAAATACGGACAACCCATACTTACTTCGTCGCACATGTTCCGATTCTCCAAGAAATTTATTAAGAACTATTTGGAGCATACCATTGAACTGGGTCGCTCGTTCGTGGCCCTCGACTACCAAAGCTCCAAAGGCGGCGCCAAAAGCATTTTTGCCTTGGACAATTTGTTTGATGGCTTAGGAGCACTTATGGTCATGTACAAAGGCCGGATGAGCTATTTCTTCGGCAAGATGACGATATACCGCCAATATCCCACGCCTGCTCGTGAGATGATCCAGGTGTTTTTGAATAAATGGTTCGGGGCCATACATCTGCGCTTGGTAAAACTGGCCAAGCCTGTCAGGGTGAAGAAACCTTTGAAATATGTCAAAGAGCTTAAGGGCGCAACCTTCAAGGAAGACTACCGATACCTCAAGGCCTACGTGTCGGGTTATGGTGTCAGCATACCGCCGTTGGTCAACACGTACATGAACCTGTCGGAGCATATGCTGTATTTTGGCACAGGCTTGAATGATGAGTTCGGCGACATCTATGATTCCGGCATACTCATTCCCTTTGAGAATATGTCGGATGACAAGGTGAAACGTCATGTGAAGACCGTTAACCCAAAACTTTTATACCGTTTACGTAACTTGCTCCACCGTAAAAACCACCCATAAAGGTGAAGCGTAACTTACACCGCTAAGAGCACCAGAAGCTGAGCCGTGAAGATGCGTAAAAACATGGTCAGCGGATACACGGTGGCGTAGCCCATATTGGGCAATTTACAGCCTTCGGGAGCCACGGTGTTGGCAAAGGCGAGGGTAGGAGGGTCGGTATGTGAACCACCGATGAAGCCCATCAGGGTATAGTAGTTCATTTTCAGCACCAAACGTCCGAATAGCCCGACCAAAATAGGTGGCACCATGGTGATGATGACGCCGTAGACGACCCACATATAGTGTTCCTGCACTGTGGCCACAAACTGTCCGCCGGCACTCAGTCCCACTTCGGCGAGGAAGAGCGCAATGCCCACCTCACGCAAGGCGTGAACGCCTTGCCCTTCAGTGAACTCGGTGCTGAACCAACCTTTTTTCACACCTAACCAACCGCCGATGATGGCTACGACTAAAGGACCTCCAGCCAAGCCTAGTTTGATAGGAGCCTTCATGCCTACAGGTATCGGGATGGAGCCTACGATGATGCCGAGGGCGATGATAATGAAGACAGGAATGAGTAGGAAACCGCTTTTGCTTTTTTTGCTCGTAGGAGTTGCAACGGCCGTTGTTTCAAGGGTGGTGGGCTCTTTTGCCAAATCGATGCGGCAAAGCGGACGCATCAGGATGCAGGTGATAATCATGCCCACCACGGCAAGGGGATAGGCCACGGCATAGCCCGCTGCCAAACGGTCTGCAGCGCCTTCGATGCCCATGTCGGTGACAGCCTGCTGGGCAGCCGAGAGGCCTGGAGTGTTGGTGATGGCACCCGTATAAACACCTGCCATATTGGCAAGGTCTTGATGCGCGACTTTGGCAATGATGACGGTAATCAACACGCCCAGTCCTACATTGACTAAAGCCATTAGGTTCATGGCCAAGCCGCCTTTCTTGAATGAGCGGAAGAAGCCTGGACCTACTTGTAGGCCAACACCCACAACAAAGAGAATCAGACCGAACTCCTTGATGACGTGCAACATATCGTGGTTGAGGGAAATACCATAAGCACTCAAAGCGATACCCACGAAGAGTACCCAGGTGATGCCCAATGAGATTTTGGCAATCTTGATTTTGCCTAAAAGCAGCCCGAAAAAGATGGATAAGGCTAAATATAGAATGGTGGGCCCCACGCCCGAACCGGTGAAAAGGCTCGACATAAAAGTAGTGTTTTGTTGGTGTTAAACCGATGGCAAAAGTAGTGCTTTTTTCCACGCTGTTAGTCAAAAACCGATAATAAAACCAGTGGATTCTCGTTTTAAAGTGTCGTTCAAAACGAATTTTAGACTATTTTGCCGAACCAAAGAGAGAATTTTGTAATTTCGCACAAATTTAAACTTATGAAATCACGATTGAGAATTGGCATGATAATGGGAATGGTGATGTTTTTAACAATTTCATTATCAGCACAAAAGCATATTGAGAACTACGATCCTGAAGCCCTTTTCAATGAGGGTGTCCTACTCTTCCAGAATCAGGAATATGGTGCCGCGCTCTCCGTTTTCAACCAATATCGCGCCCAAACGGCTGATGCCAAATTGCAGCGTTGCGTCGACGCGCAGTATTATGAGGCGGTTAGCTCGCTCTATCTTGGTCAGGCCGACGGTCCCGCCAAAATCATACAATTCGTGAACGACAATCCGGGCAGTACTTGGGCGAAACACGCCAATTTCCTGTACGCCAACCACCTCTTCAAGGAAAAGAAATACAAGGAAGCCTTGGCCATCTATGAGAAGACCGACACCTTTACGCTCACCACCGACGAGGCGCAACAGATGCAGTTCAACATGGCCTATGCCTATTTTCAGTCGAATGAGCTCGATAAGGCTATGCCTCTCTTCCACGGCCTGATGATGAACGAAGGGAAATATAAGGACTCAGCTCGATACTATTACGCTCATATCCAATATGTAAAAGAGAAATATACCGAGGCGTTGGACAACTTCCGCCGTCTACGCACGCATACGGAGTACGCTAAGGTGGTGCCTTCTTATATCATGCAGATTGCTTATCTCAAAGGCGATTACCAGTCGGTGATTGAGGAAGGGCCTGATTATATCCGTCATGCCGACAAAAAGCGCAAGTCGGAGATGGCACAAATCGTTGCCGATGCCTATTTCCAACAAAAAGATTATGACAAGGCTTTGGAATACTACGACATCTATAAGAGGAACCTAACTCGGGGCATCTCACGCGAGGCTTATTACCAAATGGGCGTCAGCAAGATGATGAAGGGTAACTACAGGGATGCCATCCCCGATTTGCAAAAGGTGGCTGGCAGCAACGACATCCTCGCGCAATACGCTTCCTATTATCTGGCTACGTGCTATGCCAAGACGGATGACTTGAAATATGCCCGCGGCGCTTTCTTTACGGCCTATTCTGCTGGCATCGATGCCGAACTTGCCGAAGAAGCCTTGTTTGACTATGCCCGACTGAGCCTTATCCCCGGCACTGACCCTTTCAACGAGGCTGTGGGTCTGCTCGATAACTTCATCGCCGAGCATCCTGATTCGGAACGCAAGGCCGAAGCTGAGGAAATGGCCATCTATTTGTTGCTCAACGCGAAAGAAAACGATGAAGCTCTTAACCGCCTTGAGTCGATGAAAAGGAAAAGCGCGGAGTTGCAGACGGTTTACAACGAGTTGCTGTATTCCACAGGTGTTGATCATTTCCAGAAAGGCAGTTACGGCAAGGCCCAGGAATATTTCTCCAAGATTATGAACACCACTCAAGACGCAACCAAAAAGGCAGAGGCTTGTTTCTGGATGGGCGAGTCGGCCTATCAGATGGGCGACTACACCACTGCGGGCAAGTACTTGCTTCAATTCAAGGGAATGAAAGCCGCCACTAGCTTACCGGAGTATAATCTTGCGGACTATGACTTGGGCTACATCAACTACCAAAAACCTGATTATACTGCTGCGATAATGCGATTCAAGAGTTTCGCCCGCCTAGCCACCGACAGCAACCAAAACGACCTCAGGACCGATGCCTTCCTCCGTCTTGGTGACTGCTATTTCATGGAACGCAACTACACGTATGCCATCAACTACTACGATCAGGTCATTCGACCGGGGAAACGCAACGCCGATTATGCCCTCTATCAACAAAGCATCTGCTATGGCGCAAAAGGCAATGTGAACCAAAAGATCAATATGCTGAACGACTTGATACAGGCCTATCCAAGCACGCCTTATTATGAGCAGGCGCTGTTTGAAATCGGCAACACCTATCTTGTCCACGGCGACAAGCGTTCAGCTATTGCCAACTTCAATCGCCTCATCAAGGAGCGTCCGCGTTCGAGCTACACGCGCCAAGCAATGATGAAGGTCGGCATGATCTATTACAACAATAACCAGTACGACCAAGCCTTGGCCAACCTGAAGAACCTGGTGGCCTCGTATCCCAACACTGACGAATCGCGCGAGGCCATGAACATCATCCGCAGCATCTATATGGAGCAGAATAACTTGGATGAGTATTTTGGTTATGTCAATGCGAACGGCGGTCAGGTGAAGGTCACCCAACAGGATTCCTTGGCCTTTGCGAATGCTGAGGGCTTCTATTTGGATGGTCAATACCAAAAGGCCCAGACTGCTTTGCAGTATTATTTCGACAACTTCAAACGAGGTGCCTATCTGCTGAAGGCCCATTACTACGGCCTCGAATGTGCTGAGAGGGTGGGAACGGAAGACCAAGTTGTTGAACACCTTAATTATATACTGGCTCAACCCGACAATGACTACACGGACAATGCGTTGCTGAAAATGGCACGTATCGAATACGAAAAGAGTAACTACAGCAAGGCTGGAGAATGCTACGAGCGTCTGTATCGCATCACTGAAGAGCCACTCAAGCGTCTCGAAGCCCTCGAAGGATGTATGAAGAGCAACTTCTTCTTAGGTAAATACGACAAAGCCATCGAGATGGGCGAGATTATGCGTCAGTCACGCGATCTGACCGACGAGCAGGTCAACCAGATTAACCACATCATGGGCAAGTCGTACTACGAGAAAGGCAACTACAGCGCGGCCATCGAGAAACTTGATAAGAGTGCTCGTAACGACAAGTCGGTATATGGTGCCGAGAGTGCCTACTATTCTGCTATGGCTTCCATTAAGATGAAAAAATACGATGAGGCCGAGAATAAGGTTTTCAATATCGCCGATAACTTCTCGAACCATGATTACTGGGTTGCAAAGTCGTTCATCGCTTTGGCTGATGTGTATGTGGCCAAGGACAACTACTTCCAGGCCAAAGAAACCCTTCGTAGCGTCATTGACAATTACAAAGGCAGCGACCTGAAACAAGAAGCTCGCGCCAAACTCGCCGAAGTGGAGCGCAAGGAGCCCAAAATGGGCAAAAGCAACGGCATCGAACCTATAGAAATGGAATAGTCCCGAAGGGACGTCCTTACCATACCCTGGGATGCAATCCCAGGTCATAATATCAAGAAATATGAAGAGACACATCCTAATAACAGCCTTGGCCTTTCTGGCCGTCACCGCCTTCGCCCAACACGATGAACAAGTCACAGTGGAAGGCAAATACCGTCCTAAAGTGAATAAGGTGAACAAAATGCAGCTCACCCCGGAGACACCTCAGCCATCCTACAACTTCCCCAGTTCGGAAGTCAATCCAAAGGAAGCCAAGCAGAAGTTCGCTCTCGACTTGGAGAAAATCGCCCCGACGGCTTTCTCGTCGAAAAACGACAAGCTCGTCACTCCAACGGAAAACTTCCTTATGGCAGGCATCGGCACGAGGCTCTCGCCTATCTTCCTCTACAAGCACAACTCCATGCAGACCAAGACATTGGGACTCGGTGTGGGCATCAAACACAACTCCTCATGGCTCGACATCAAGGATTACGCGCCTTCGGGCTACATGAACAATGCCTTCGATATCAACGTCACGACAAGCAAGTTCGACGGCTTCCAGGTGGATGGCGGCGTGTATTACAAGAACGACATGTACCATTATTACGGCATCAATCTGGCGGAAGACTCGCTGAACAAGGAACAACTCGAGATTTATGCTCCAAGAGTCATCTACAACAAGTTGGGAGGGCACTTGGGACTGGCTTCCACTTCGACCCGCATCGGTGAATTGGGTCATGCTGCCCATATAGACTATTTCTATCTGTTTGGGAGAGAACATAATTTGGACCTCGGCTACACCCTCGGCTACGCCGACAATTTCTGGGGCGACAAGAGCCATCCGCAGAAGGTAGGCCTTGACATAGGATTCCAATACGACTATTGTATAGGACAAGGCGACAAGTTGTTTGTGGTTGACCGTATTTGGTTCAAATTCAATCCGTTCATTGAGACGAGTGAAGAGTTTTACCGCTTACATCTTGGCGTGCGTTTGGATGGCACCACGAAGGGTTCTGACAAGGACAAGTTCTTGGCTGTCCGCCCCGATGTGAGTGGTAGCTTGTTTGTCATGGACAAAAAACTGGAGTTCTACGCTGGATTGAATGGAGGACGTGAGTTGTTGCGTTTCAGCGATGTCGTTGAGGACAATCCCTTTGTTACGTCATACCTGAGCCCTTCTTTGCGGGTTCGGAACGTGAAACTCGGCTTCGAGGGTGGCGTGCGCACCAATATTATGGAGATTGTGGATATGCACTTGGGTGTTAGGTATCGCAATACCGACAACAATCCATTCTATGTCTACCACATTCCCGATCCGAACCATGTGCCACAAGGCTACGACCCCATTTTGAACACTTTCGAACTTGTTTATGATGAAACCCAGACGGTGACTGTCATGGCCGATGTTCGCGTCAAGATGCGCAATAGCCTTACTGCCGATTTGGGCTTTGCCTATAATAGCTGCAAACCTACCGTTGAGGAATATGCTTGGTATCGTCCCACAACGGAAGGCAAGCTGAAAGTGACCTACGACTTTGACGACAAGCTGTCTTTCAACACCACTTTCCTTTACCAAGGAGGACGCTATGCCAAGGTTTGGGACGGCATAATCGATTGGCAAAACTTCAATTTCAAGGCTGAAAAACTGAAAGACGTCTTCGACCTCAGCCTCGGTGCCGATTACAAGGTGAATGAGCAGATTACTGCTTTTGCATTGTTGGACAATGTGGCGCATCAAAAGTACCAGATGTTTTACAACTATCCTGTCACAGGCATACAGTTCTTCGCGGGAGTGAAGTTGAGATTCTGAAGATGCCTTAAACGCTCTAAAAAGCCCCTTTCTGCGAATGGGGCTTTTTCTTTCCCGCGTGCGCGAGAAAACAAGGTGTTTTTGAAATTTGCCTATTTTTAGCCTCGTAGAGCCGTTTTGGGCAAAAAACAAATTTTTCAACTTTTTTGTATATTGTGCCGAAATTTTCCGTATCTTTGCACCTTTAATTGAAAACAGCAAAATTTTAGAAAATGACTGAAGAAGAGAAAAGAGAATTGGCAAGTGAAGAATATGGTGCCAGTAAGATTCAGGTCCTAGAAGGTTTGGAGGCCGTGCGTAAGCGTCCGGCCATGTATATTGGCGACGTCCATTTCCGCGGCTTGCATCATTTGGTATATGAAGTGGTCGACAACTCCATCGACGAAGCCATGGCGGGCTATTGCGACAAGATCGATGTCCGCATCCTGCCTGGCAACGCCATAAGCGTTCTCGACAACGGCCGTGGTATCCCCACGGGAATGCATCCCAAGGAGCACCGCTCGGCTTTGGAGGTGGTCTTGACCGTGTTGCATGCTGGCGGTAAGTTCGACAAGGGCTCATATAAGGTGTCTGGCGGTCTGCACGGCGTGGGTGTCAGCTGCGTGAATGCCCTGTCGACCCACCTTACCGCTGAGGTCTATCGTGAAGGCCAGATTTTTAAGCAAGAATATGAATGTGGTAAGCCGCTTTATGATGTGAAAGTGGTGGGTACAACCGAAATGAACGGCACCCGCATCACCTTCCAGCCTGACGGTTCCATTTTCCAGACCACGGAGTACGACTATAGCACCCTTGCTAACCGTATGCGCGAGCTGGCCTACCTTAACCACGGCATAACCATTGTCCTCACCGATGAGCGTGAGAAGATGGAAAACGGCGAATACCGCAGCGAGTCCTTCTATTCCGAGAACGGCCTCATAGATTTCATCGCCTATCTCGACGCCAATCGTGAAAAGCTCATTCCTGAGCCGATTTACATCTCAGGCGAAAGGAACAATGTGCCAGTGGAAATCGCCTTGGAATACAACAACGAGTACAAGGAAAACCTGCACTCGTATGTCAATAACATTAACACTATTGAAGGTGGTACGCATCTGCAAGGTTTCCGCTCGGGCTTGACACGTTCGTTCAATGCTTACGCTGAGAAGAGCGGATTGTTGGAGAAGCTTGAGAAGCTGAAGGTGAAGATTTCGCCCGATGATTTCCGTGAAGGCTTGACGGCTGTCATCTCGGTGAAGGTGCCGGAGCCGCAGTTCGAAGGCCAGACCAAAACTAAGCTTGGTAACGATGAGGTGATGGGTATTGTCAACAGCATCGTGGGTCAACAGCTTTCCGATTATTTGGAAGAGCATCCCAAAGAGGCCAAGACCATCTTCGACAAGGTTACTTTGGCTGCCCAAGCCCGTCAAGCGGCACGCAATGCTCGTGAGAAGGTGCAGCGCAAAGGTGCTCTATCAGGCTTCAGCCTGCCGGGCAAACTGGCCGATTGTTCCGAGCGCGATCCCGCCAAGACAGAGCTTTACCTCGTTGAGGGTGACTCCGCAGGCGGTTCTGCCAAGCAAGGCCGTGACCGTAACTTCCAAGCTATCCTGCCGCTGCGCGGTAAGATCTTGAATGTGGAAAAGGCTATGGAGCATCGAGTGTTCGACAGCGAAGAAATCAAGAACATCTACACTGCTTTGGGTGTGACCATCGGCACTGAGGAAGACAGCAAAGCCTTGAATCTGGAAAAGCTACGTTACCACAAGGTTATCATCATGACCGATGCTGATGTTGACGGTAGCCACATCACCACGCTGATTCTGACGTTCTTCTTCCGCTATATGCGCGAGCTGATTGAAAACGGCTATGTGTATTGTGCTACGCCGCCTTTGTACCTTATCAAGCGTGGCACCAAGCCGATTCGCTATTGCTGGACCGATGAGGAACGTTTCGCTAGTATGGCTGAGCTGACCAAAAACGGTACGGTAAGCGGCTATGATGTGCAACGTTACAAAGGTCTCGGTGAGATGAATCCCGAGCAGCTTTGGGAGACTACTATGGATCCGGCCCATCGCACCTTGCGTCAAGTGACCATTGAAAATGCCATGGAGGCCGACCACATCTTCTCCATGCTGATGGGTGATGAAGTGGCTCCGCGCCGCGAGTTCATCGAACAAAATGCAACTTATGCGAATATCGATGCATAAAGTTTGACGTTCTGCCCTACCAAAGGCCGCGAAAGCGGCCTTTTTTTGTTGAAAATAATGCCGCGCCTCTTGCACAAGTCAAATTTAATCTTGAACTTTGCACAAAATTATCGCGTATGGAGACGTTCAAAAAAGGGGAGAAGATTGGCAAATATGTCATCAACTCGTTTATCAAGAAAGGCATTGTCGCTGAGTCGTATACGGTGCTCGGTCCCGATGACATGATGTACTTTATGAAGGTGTTCGACCTCAGAAGCATCCCTCATGAGCAACTCTTTGAGGGCAAGGAGGTCTACGAAATACAACTTTGCAAGGAACTGAACACGGATGAAAACCAGAATGTTGTCCGCTATGTCGACAATGGCGAGGTGAAAAAAGGCAATGCGGTCTATCATTACCTTGTGACGGAGTTCTATCGAGGCATACTGCTCTTGGATGCCGTTAGGGGAGAAGGTCGCTTCGACCTTGAAGATGCGGTGCAAATCACGCTCTGTGTCTTGAGTGGATTGGCATTTATCCATTCTTGTGCATTGATACACAACGATATACGTCCATCGAATATTATGCTTCAAGAGATGGATGACGGTATGTTGATGCCTACCATCATCGATCTCGGTCATATCTCTTATATGGTCAAAGGTCGTCCGACCTTCGTCGATGAGGACCTGATGCCTTACTTCCGAGCCCCCGAGACCTTCCGCGCGGTCTATACGGTGAAGAGCGACATATTCTCGACTGGTGCTCTCCTTTACTTCCTGTTGTTCGGCAAGTCGCCATGGGAGGAAATAGATCTGAGAACTTTTGACGGTGACAAACAAAAGATAGCAGAGGCACTGAAGAAAGCGAGAAAACAAGAGCTTGTTTTGGAGACGGACGAGGTGAAACTGCCTGATTATATGAAGGCTATCTTGCTGAAGGCTCTGGCCAAGAAACCCGAAGACCGTTTCGCTTCAGCGGGTGAGTTTGCCCAAGCCTTGTTCGAGCAGGTGATGCCGGAATTGGCGAAACGCCTGGAGGAAGAAGAAGCAAAGCCTCAGTCAGAAACGCAAGGGCAGGACAACAGCGGTCCGACCATCACCTTCAAGAAAGGTTCTGGCAACGGCTTCGATAATGTGACGGGTCGCGACGAGTTGAAGGAGCAACTGCGCAAGGAGGTGCTTTTTGCTTTGCAGAATCCTGAGAAAGCTCAGTTGTATAAACTGCCGACGATTAACGGTGTGTTGCTCTATGGCCCTCCTGGGTGTGGTAAAAGCCTTGTCCTTGAGAGTTTTGCGGAAGAATTGGGCTATAATTACACAATCATCAGGGGACCCGAAATGGGACATATCTATCAGGAAGGTGTGCTCGATAATTTGCAGCGGGTCTTCGATGCTGCTGAAATCAAGGCACCGTTTGTCATCTGTATTGATGAACTTGAGTTTGTGGCACCCAATCCAAGTGCAGAAGGCGAGGAGAATGTCACCCCGCAGATTTCGGCTTTGTACAGCATGATGAACGAATGTTCCAAGAAAGGCATTCTAGTGGTGGCCACCACTAATCGTCCCGACCTCATCGACCAGTCCATCATGCGTATCGGGTGTTTCGACCGTGTGTTCTTTGTGCCGCAGCCTGACTTCGAGGCACGTAAGGACATCTTCATCGACCATCTGAAAGAACGTCCCTGCGAGGAACTGGACTATGATGAGCTAGCTAGGATGTCGGACGACTTTAACGCTGGTGACATTACTGAGGCAGTCAATGAGGCCGCCATGACCGCTGCATACAATGATGTGCCGATTTCGCAGAAGATTCTTGTCGACGTGCTGAAATACAAGAACCCGACCTATTCCACCAAGACTCGTATTGGATTTAACAAAAAATGACCGAAATGAACACTAAAACATTGGTGTCGAAGTATTTAAAGTCGCAAGGAATTGTTCCGAAAAAGAACGATTTGGGCTTGAATTTCAGCTACGAAGGTTGGAATTTCCTCCTTTGGAATGACGCTGACGACCCGTTGTTTTTTCGCCTGATTCTGCCTGGCGTGTTTGATGTGACCGATGACAACTTTGCTGAGGCCATTATGGCCTGCAACAATGTCAATTGGAATTATAAAGTGGTGAAGGCGGTACTTTATGAGTATGAGGATGAACACGATAAAGGGTCTTCAGTCTGGATGTGCTTTGAGCAGATGCTCGACTCAACACCACAGGTTGAGGAATTGATTCCCCGTGCTGTCCACAGCCTCATCGCTTCAGCTGAAGCGTTTAATAAAGAAATGTCTAATGAATGAGTTTAGGTTCCCTGAGCCTGTCGAAGGGCCCAATTTAAAACTGTCAACTTTTATGAAAATCAAATTCTTACTAATCTCAATGCTCATAGCAAACATAGCTTTGGCCCAATACGCCCCAGCAGGTGATAAAATCAAAACACGCTGGGCGGAACAAGTTTCTCCCGAGAATGCCCTGCCCGAATACCCGCGTCCGATGATGGTTCGTCCCGAATGGAAGAATCTCAACGGCCTATGGCAGTATGCTATCACCACAAAAGGGGAGAAGGCTCCTAGTCGTTATGAGGGCGACATCCTTGTGCCGTTCTGTATCGAGTCGTCGCTGTCAGGTGTGCAGAAGGAGGTTGGAGCTGACAATGCCTTATGGTATCAGAAAACCTTTGCAGTGCCAGGCAACTGGAAAAATGGCCGTATCTTGCTGCATTTCGGAGCCGTGGATTGGATGTCGGATGTTTGGGTGAACGATATCAAAGTGGGCTCGCACACAGGCGGTTACACGCCTTTCACTTTTGACATTACCCAGGCCATTCAAGGAAAACAAAATTCGATAATTGTTCGAGTTTGGGATCCGACCAACAGCAGCTATATCCCGCACGGCAAACAGGTTATCAAGCCGCGTGGCATTTTTTATACTTCAGTGACGGGCATTTGGCAGACGGTGTGGCTGGAATATGTGCCTGAGGATTATATTCAAAACCTTGTTACTACGCCCAACTTCGACAAGGCTACGGTCAGCGTGGAGGTCGACTTTTCCAATCCGACCAAGGATGACCTCTATCAGGTTGAAGTGACTTACGAAGGACAGAAGGTGGCAACAGGCAAGTCCATCAACGGACAACCTGTGGAGGTGAACATGCCCGAGGACTTCTTGCGTTGGACACCCGACCATCCTTTCCTGTACGATATGAAAGTCAAGGTGTTGCGCAAGGGCAAGGTGATTGACGAGGTGAGCAGCTATTTTGCCATGCGCAGTTTTGGTATGCAGCGTGACGACAATGGCATCGTGCGCCTTACTTTGAATGGACTCCCGATTTTTCATTTCGGTCCGCTCGACCAAGGCTGGTGGCCCGACGGCCTCTACACCGCGCCGACCGATGAGGCTTTGGCTTATGACGTTCAGAAGACCAAAGATTTGGGCTTCAATATGATTCGCAAGCATGTGAAGGTGGAGCCAGCGCGTTGGTATTACCATTGCGACCGTATCGGAATGATTGTCTGGCAAGATATGCCTAGTGGTGGTCGCGGCCCAGAATGGCAGACAACACAATACTACCAAGGTCCCGAGAGCCTGCGCACGATTGAATCAGAAGAATGCTATATCAAGGAGTGGACGGAAATCATCAACAGCTTGAAGTCAGAGCCTTGCATCAGCGTCTGGGTGCCCTTCAATGAGTCGTGGGGACAATTCAAGACCCCTGAAATCGTGGCTATGACGAAGAAACTCGACCCGACGCGTTTGGTCAATCCTGCTTCGGGCGGCAATTTCTACCAGTGTGGCGACATCCTCGACCTGCACCATTATCCCGAGCCGAAGATGGTGCTTTACGACCCGACACGTGCTACGGTTTTAGGTGAATATGGAGGCATTGGACGCAAGGTGGAAGGTCACACTTGGGTGAAAGACCAAGGCTGGGGCTATGTGGAGTTTGATACGGAAGAGAAAGTAACAGATACTTACGTAGAATATGCTGAACAGCTTTACAGGATGGCCTTTCAAGGATTTTCGGCAGCGGTCTACACGCAGACCACTGACTGCGAGACCGAACTCAACGGCCTGATGACTTACGATAGGGCAGTCGTTAAACTGGATGAAAATCGACTGCTGAAAATCAATCGGAAAATCAGTCACGCTTTTGCGGAATAAAAAAAAGAGACGCGTATGCGTCTCTTTTTTTGTTGGATAAGTTCTTTTACTTATTTGACTTCACCTCGGATAGTGACTTGTGTGCCATAAGCGCTAATCTCAATTTCGGCACGGTTAATGTGAATCAGGTTGAGTTCATCGCCATAGATGACGGCCAGCATATCGTTGTAGTCTGCGCTGTTTTGGATAGTGATGTTGCGATACTTTTCTATCGGAGTTGCATTTTCGGTCAGATTAATGAAATAGGCATACTTGTCATTCATGAAATCGATATCATAAAAGTCGTCGCCATTGCACAAGTAAAGTATTACATCATCATTCAAGGGCTCGATGGTGGCAAACACTTCTTTGTAGTTGGCAGTCCACTTCAACCCCAAGGCAGCCATTTCCTCTTCAGCGTTACCAATGAGGTTGGCACCCTTGCGGGTCCATTCAATAGCGTAGCTGATCAGGGGCGCTTCATCCATTATGATTGTAAAAGCAATAACAGCAGTGTTGGTCTGGTTGGCAGCATCGGTCACAACGGCCTTGATTGTGCCATCCACAAGGGTAATGATCTCTCTTTCTTGTTCGAAGAGATAGTCCGAAAAATCGTAAGAGTTCATTCCAGATAGATCGATGATGGTGTCATAAGTGTACGTTTCTACACCATATTCATAAGAGGTATAATCCCAAGTGAGCTTTAGGCTGGATAGTTCCTTCATGCTTTCGGTGCTGGACTCAACATGGAAACCATACATGAGGTTGATGGCATTTTCGTTGTAGCAATCGATGATTGTAGGCTGATCAACAGTGCCGGTGATAAAGTTCTCACCTGCCATGACAGCGATTGAAGGTTCTGGTTGCTCGATGTCGGTTTTTTGGAGATGAACTTTTAAAGATTTGGAAACTTCTTTCCCTTCTATATCACTCAGAATGGCTGTGATGGTGATTCTGTCGTTGGGATAGTCGTTGTGGAAAGAGATACTGTCGTTATAAATGTATTCGGTGCCGCTCAAATCAAGGTTGGCTTTTTCCTCGTTATCGATTAGGATGATTAACGAGGAGAGTTCAGCATCTGTTTGGGAATTGGAACGGGCAATGAAACCAAAGTTGTAGCTGGTGCCACATAGGAGTATGTCGCCATTGGCTATGTATCCTTCTTGGTTGATTATACTCAATGAGGGTTTCGTGTTGTCAAGTGTGTCAGGTGTGACGGGTGTTTCGGGTTCTTCGGGCTTGACTTCTTTCTTACAGCCAGCCAACAAAGCGATGCTGGCAAGGCACAACATGAAGATTGTAACGATGGACTTTCTCATCTCTTTTGCGTTTTATTAGATGTTGTTAATCTCAATGATGAATTATAATTTGCAAAAATAGCAAATTCATTGAATATGGAAAAAAATAGGACGGCATTAAACCGTCCTATTACATTCCATATAATTTAGGCGTTATTATTTGGCTGCACCGGTGATGGTGATTTGAGTACCATAAGTACCAGTCTCGATGTCAGCGTAGGTGATGTGAATCAGGTAGTACTCGTCACCATAGATGACGGCTAACATGTCGTTGTAGTCGGAATCTTCATTGGCGTCAATGTTGCGGTAGTATTCAACAGGGGTGCTTTCGGCAGCGAGGTTGGTGAAATAAACATTCTTGTCGCTCTCATAAATAATATCGTCAAAGTCAGCACCATCGCAAACATAGAGTTGAGCACCATCAAGGGGCTTGATAGTGGCAAACGGGGCCTTGTAAGTGCCAGTCCATTGCAGACCATATTGAGCCATCTCGTCTGCGCTCAGAACAGTTTGTCCTCTGCGAACCCATTCAATGGTGTGGCTAATGAGAGCCGTTTCTTCTTCTTGGATTTTGTAAGCGATGGTGGCTGTGTTGCTTTGGTTGTCAACATCGGTCACAACAGCTTTAACGGTCATATCATACAGGGTGATGGTAGCTTTCTCTTGCTCGAAAATGTAATCTGAATAATCGTAAGAAGTCTTTCCTGTGAGGTCGATGGTGTCGCAGAAGCTATCTACATTACCATCACTGTCGGTCCACTCCCAAGTAACAATGAGACTGGCAAGTTCTTTTTTGGTTTCGGCGTTGGATTCAACATGGAAACCATACTTGAGGTTGATGGCATTTTCGTCGTCGTAATCAATGATTGTAGGATTCTCAACGGTGCCAGTGATGAAGTTTTCACCTGCCAAGATAGCGATGGAAGGTTCCGGATGTTCGATTGTTTTTGTGCAGCTTGCAAAGAAAGCAACGCTGAACATGCACACAAGTGCTAATGCTAATTTCTTCATTTTTTAATGATTTTAGTTAGTAATTAGGTTATTTGTTTAAGTTTTTTTCTTTTAAAGAACGTTGCAAAGATAGCAAATAGTTTGCCAAACTCTTCAAAACTGTCAAAAAAAGTCAAAAAAAGCCTGTTTTTGGCAGGCTTTTTTCCTTTTAATGCAGTTTCATTTCTTTCAATTAGTCTTCAACGATTGCTTCGTTCGGGCAAGCGCCGGCGCAAGTGCCGCAACCAACGCAGGTGTCAGGGTCGATGACATAGATGTCGCCTTCCGAAATAGCGCCCACCGGGCATTCGTCAATGCAAGTGCCGCAAGCAACGCAGCTGTCTGTGATTTTGTAAGCCATAATGTTTTTAATTTAAGGGTTTGTTTTGAGTTTTCGTTTTTCGTGCCGCAAAAATACTACAACTTTCATTCCAATGCGTCCGAAAACGAAATTTTTATTCAGTCTAAATAATGATAATGCTTAAAGCGTTGATATTGAGCAAGCTGTGAGCATGCCTCTAAAAAGGAAAATAAAAAGCGGTTTTATTTGGGTTTGCACCTATTTATTACGTACCTTTGCAGCAAATTTAAAAGCTGTCAGCCTTCAGCAGTCAGCCATCAGTTCGGTTTAGACCGGCTGAAAGCTGATTGCTGATAGCTGAAAGCTAATCTTGAAATCTTTAAATCTTGAATATTAAATCTTTAAATCAATAAATATGACAGCAAAAAGTAAGGTTGTAGCCCTTGAACACGTCGTCATCCGTTTTTCGGGCGACTCGGGCGATGGTATGCAACTTACCGGAAATCTTTTTTCGGA
>JAEEGJ010007991.1_pt1 | contig 29573 bp, 21 predicted proteins | sample 8958761 | NCBI WGS metagenome assembly JAEEGJ01 (sample SAMN16246546, study PRJNA631951) | gut metagenome | biome: gut microbiome; feature: rumen; material: RS-attached | host: Bos | place: Iran: Karaj | collected 2018-10
GGACAATCATGGAAAACGTGATGACGGGGGCGTTTCTCTATGCTTTCTGTCCTGTTACAGCCTCGCGCATCTCTTTCAGCAGGTCGCTGGCGAAGATGAAGTCGGTGAGGCGCTTGTTGGTGCTGTTCATAATCTGAGATGAGACTCCCTGCCACTCCTTGTGACCTTCGTAGATGAAGATGATGTTCTCGCCAATACCCATCACGGAGTTCATGTCGTGGGTATTGATGATGGTGGTCATATTGAATTCCTGCGTAATGCTATGCAGTAGATCGTCGATAACCAATGATGTCTTGGGGTCAAGACCAGAGTTGGGCTCATCGCAGAACAGGTATTTGGGGTTTAGTGAGATAGCACGGGCAATGGCTACACGCTTCTGCATACCACCGGATATCTCGCCTGGGTATTTGTTCTCGGCGCCAATCAGGTTGACACGATCCAGACAATACATGGCACGCTCCTTGCGTTCACGCAAAGTCATTGGTGAGAACATGTCCAGCGGGAACATGACATTCTCGAGAACTGACAGCGAATCGAAAAGGGCGGCACTCTGGAAAATCATGCCCATCTCGCGGCGCATCAGCACCTTCTCTTGTTTTGACATCTGTACGAAGTCGCGTCCGTCGTATAATACTTGTCCGCTGGTAGGCTCGAAGAGGCCAACAAGATTTTTCATTAGCACAGTCTTACCACTGCCGCTCTGCCCGATGATCAGGTTGGTCTTGCCATCCTCGAACACGGTATTGATGCCTTTCAGCACCTCTTTGTCGCCAAATGATTTATATAGGTTCTTTACTTCGATCATTCTTTCTTAGGAGTTAAGGAGTTAGAGGAGTTAAGGAGTTAAGACGATAGATTCGATAATTATTACTCTTCACGTTCCTTCATGCGCTCCTCTTCCAACTTTTGGAAGTCTTTCTGACGCAGCACGAACGAGTCTGTAAGGTAGTTCTTACGTACTATCTGATTAGCAGCTAGTTCCTCTGGAGTGCCGTGGAACAGAATGCGGCCTTCAAACAACAAGTAGGCACGGTCCGTGATACACAGCGTATCCTCCACGTTATGGTCGGTAATCAGAATTCCGATGTTTCTGTCCTTGAGCTTCCACACAATAAACTGGATATCCTCAACGGCGATGGGGTCCACACCGGCGAAAGGTTCATCAAGCATAATAAACTTCGGTTCGATAGCCAGACAGCGGGCAATCTCGCAACGACGGCGCTCACCACCCGACAACTGGTCACCTTTGTTCTTACGCACCTTCTGCAAGCGGAACTCACTAATCAGACTTTCCAGCTTCTCCATCTGGTAGTCACGGGGCTTTCCCGTCATCTCCAGCACAGAGAGGATGTTGTCCTCAACCGACATCTTACGGAAGACACTGGGTTCCTGGGCCAGATAGCCGATACCTGCCCTTGCACGCTTATACACGGGATAGTCGGTCACCTCATGATCACCCAGATAGATATGACCACCATTAGGCAGCACCAGTCCGGTAGTCATATAGAAAGAGGTGGTCTTACCAGCACCGTTAGGTCCCAGCAGTCCCACAATCTCACCTTGACGCACGTGGAAACTCACATCGCTCACCACCGTACGCTTACCATATCGCTTTACGAGGCCTTCGGTCCTCAATACAATACTTTCTTCTTCCATAATCGGGGACAAAGGTACTAAATTTCAGCGAAAAACAATAATCTTTTGATAATTAGTGACGCATTTCTATTTTTTTTTGTAATTTTGCATCCGTTCAAAACGACAGTAGAACATGTTTATTCAGAAGAAACTAACCACATTCGGACAATACATTATGCTGATGGGACGTACATTCTCCATGCCCGAGCGCATGCGAATGTTCCGTAAGCAATATGTTAAGGAGATGTCGCAATTGGGCATCGACTCTATCGGCATCGTACTGCTTATCTCGTTCTTCATTGGAGCCGTTATCTGCATCCAGATGAAGGTCAATATCGAGAGTCCCTGGATGCCGCGCTGGGTTGCCGGCTACACCACCCGCGAGATTATGCTGCTGGAGTTCTCAAGCAGTATCATGTGTTTGATACTGGCTGGTAAGGTAGGCTCCAACATCGCCTCAGAGATAGGTACTATGCGTGTCACCCAGCAGATTGATGCCTTGGAGATTATGGGTGTCAACTCCGCCTGCTATCTCATCCTGCCAAAGATTCTCGGTTTGCTCACCATCATGCCCATCCTGGTTATTTTCTCAAGTGGTATGGGCATCGTAGGAGCCTATGGCACGGCCTATATCGGACATATCATGCCGCCCGATGACCTCACCCTTGGTCTGCAGCACGATTTCATCCCCTGGTTCCTGTGGATGAGTATTATCAAGAGTCAGTTCTTTGCCTTCATCATCAGCAGTGTACCCGCCTTCTTTGGCTACACGGTTGAGGGCGGTTCCGTCAATGTGGGTAAGGCCTCTACGGATGCCGTTGTCTCATCAAGCATGCTGATTCTGTTTAGTGACATCTTCTTAACGCAGCTACTATCATGATCGAAGTAAAGAACCTATATAAATCATTTGGCGACAAAGAGGTGCTGAAAGGCATCAGCACCGTGTTCGAGGATGGCAAGACCAACCTGATTATCGGCCAGAGCGGTAGCGGAAAGACCGTGCTGATGAAAAACCTCGTGGGCCTCTTCGAGCCAACTAGCGGACAAGTGCTCTACGACGGACGCGACTTCGTGCAGATGTCGAAACAGGAGAAGGTGCTGATGCGCCGCGAGATGGGTATGATCTTCCAGAGCGCTGCCCTCTTCGACTCGCTCACAGTTCTCGAGAACGTGATGTTCCCACTAGACATGTTCTCGTCTATGACCCTGCGCGAGCGCAAGGAGCGCGCCATGTACTGCCTGGACCGTGTAAACCTGATTGGTGCCGAGCACAAATTTCCTGGTGAGATATCCGGCGGTATGCAGAAACGTGTGGCCATTGCCCGCGCCATCTCGCTGAACCCCAAATACCTGTTCTGCGACGAGCCCAACTCAGGTCTTGACCCCAAGACCTCGCTGGTCATCGATGACCTGCTGCATAGCATCACGCAGGAGTTCAACATGACCACCATCATCAATACCCACGACATGAACTCGGTGATGGGTATTGGCGAGAATATCATCTTTATCTACGAAGGTCACAAAGAGTGGCAGGGAGTCTCGTCAGAGATTATGAACAGCACCAACAAGCGCCTCACCGACTTCATCTTCGCCAGCGACCTGCTGAAAGAGATGCGCGAGGCAGTAACAGGACAGAAAGCATAAACGCCCCCGTCATCACGTTTTCTGTGATTGTCCTCTTTTAAAGTAGAGTAAAACAAACTAAAAGTACTATAGCATTATGAATAGGAACGAGAATTTTGTGATTTCTATTAATCGTGAGTTAGGTAGTGGTGGTCGCACCATTGGTGAAATCCTGGCCCACAAGCTAGGTGTGTCTTTCTACGACAAGGCCCTAATCAAGGCTTTAGAAGAGAAATATAATCTCACAGCCGAAGAGATTGAGAAGATGAAAGGACGCGAGATCAGATGGTGGGAAGGCTTCAAGCGTGTTGTAGGTGTCGGCGATGGATTGATTGACAGCAAATCCTGTCTTACAGAATATGAAAAGGAGCCTGATGTGCTGACTACTGAAAACGTATTCAAGGCAGAGACGGAGATTCTGCATGAGATTGCTAAAGAGGAGTCGTGCGTCATTGCCGGCCGTTGCGGTTTCTTCGTGTTCAGAAACCATCCGAATCATTTAAGCGTTCTCATTCAGGCACCGATGGCCTACCGTGTGGCACGTGTCGCCACCAAAAAGAATATCTCTGAAGACGAAGCTCGCAAGATTATCGAGAAGGTGGATAGGATGCGTGAGAATTACGTAAAGCGGTTTACTGCCACTTCCCGTTACGAAACCCGCAACTACGACCTCGTCTTCAATTCTGAAGGCAAGACTGAGGAACAGATTGCAAATCAGATTCTGATGTTCATTGAATAATTCTGGGACGGTGACTGATGGGGAATCGGGGAATCATCGATAGCAACTCAATGAGTTAGTGGTCGTAACTCTATGGTTTACGGTTACTAAACCATAGGTTTACGAGTCCTTAGTCTATGACTTACGATGCCTTAACCTATGGTTTCTGACTGGACATGATATTTCGTGCAATTTACTCCTTAACTAGAGAAAAAAATTACTGTCTAACTAGAATAACATGTCTGTCAATGGATAGTATTTATACCTACGTTAATACAAGTCGTACATTTCACGGTCTGCAAAGTTTGAGGGCAAGAGCGTGAAAAGATGTTTATGCTGATTATGAATTTGTGTCATAAGGTCAGACTCCACGAAAGGACACTTACCAATAACAGCATCGCGAATCTGATTCAATAATCTCATCAACTGCGAAGCCTCGTTGCCCCCATTAGCACTCCCCTTTGCACGTGTCTTTGAAGAATGATAAATCTGGGAATAGGATAAGAAATAAGTCGTGGTGCCATCAGTCATCCTGTTGGTTTCATAAGCATCAGAAGTCAAAGACCCCAAGTCTATCAGATTACAAAGATCTATAACAAAACGTTTACTTACAGACAATGTCTTTTGAGTAATCTTTGGTTTTTTCTCCAACTTCTTATCACGCAAATACGAATAGATCATCTTGTCTAGCGTCACGATAGTCAGAGTTGAATCACCGATAAGAAGACAAGACTCTGGCTCAGACGAGGGGCACGTAATACAAGCATAACGATACTGATGCTCCTTCATAAAATACTGATGCATGCTTTCCCAATAAGCAGATCCATCCATCATTTGGGTATAAAACTGCAACTGTTTAAAACCTGTCTGTGCAAATACCACAGAAACAGTAATACACATAAACAAAGACAATAATATACGTTTCATAATAATACTTTTTTTTTTGTAGAATTGATATATAGATCTTTAATAAGTTATTTCCCTGGATTCACATTAAAACTCCATGCAAGCGAGAGCATCACGTAGCGTGGAATGGAGTTATGCCATGTTTCCGTGCGTCCTTGGGCATTAACAGCATATTGCGTGTTGGAAAGCTGATGAAGGATATCGAAGCCACTGAGTTTTGATATGAGTCTTCCATTGAGGAAACTGCGTGTTATCTGCGCATTCCACACCCAATCTGTGGTATTCATATCTGATGACTGATATCCTCTGCGGGCATACATAGTCATGTCTGTTGTCAGATTGAACTTCCAAGGAAGAGCCACCTGGGCATTCATACCGATGCGGTAGTCTCCAGCCTTGATGTCTTCGAAGCCAGAACGCTCACCTTTTATAAGGTAGTAGGTGCCACCAGCATGGAGGCATATCTCATTCCTGTCATCAGGCCGGAAATTTACCTTGAAATTGTCATCCAATCGGTAATTATGGACGATACTACGCTGGCTATCCATATATCCATCTACAGTAGCAAGATCCACATTGTGGTTATATCCTGCCGACAACTGATTATCTACAGACCACTTATGTGCGTTGTCTATAGCCTGTGTGTAGCCCATGCTGAAGTTTGCCCTCCAGTTGCCATTCACACTCTGCGGCTTGACGATGGACACGCCCGTGTTCTTGTCAAACGTAAGCCCGTAGGCTACGGCATTATCTGTTTGCTGGTAACCGATGTTGATGTTGCCCATTCTCTGCCTACTGCCTCTATACTCAACAGATACATTCGTGTTATAATAATGGATATTGCGCAGCGTACTGTTACCAAGACGTATATTGAGGGGATCGCTGTCATCCTGATAGTTCACCATGTTTGTCAGGTCAGGTAGTTCCGAACCCATACTGGCATCAAAAGTCCATGTCCAGTGTTCTTTCCATCGCCTAATGTTAAGTGACGGATTAAAGAAGGCTTCCGCTTTTCTTACATGATGTCTGCCCATACGGTCATAGTAAAGGTTGGCATTTACAAAATGGATTGGCATTTCAAACTTTGCCGTGGCTGCAAGAAACTTAACAGGAATCTCATTCCCCCTGAGTTTTATGGTGTGCTCATTCCTGTATTCATGGAAGAGATAGCTGTTACCGTCATCTTTCACCTGCGCGAGAGCATCAGTGGCAGAGGGCAGTAAATCAAATTGGTTTGAATCCCTGCCTGACAGTTTGTCTAGTCGATAGAGCATATTGTCCGACTTGTTAAACGTGTATCTGTAATTATATTCTAATACGATATCTGCATTCCTGAGGCCATAGTCGTATGAAACATCTCCATTAGCCGTAAAGTGCTGATGAGTCAGATCACGGAAACTGTTACGATAGTCACGTGGTAATGCTCCTGAAGGATACTGCACATCGTCCAAGGTAAATATCTTCTGGGTATTGCGGTTATACGTAAAGCCAACACCTGCTCTTATCATGTCTGCAATAACCTTCAATCCTTCTTTATTGTAGAAATACAAGTCAAGATTCTTGGATTCTATACTATTTGAAGATAAAAGATTGTTGAGCACAGACGACTCATCGGATGTTTCTGACTGATTACTGCCAAATCCCCTATTATGATGATAAGAGAGATTAAGGTCGGTATCTGCATACATCCGTTTATTGAGCAAGCTCTGAAAATAGAATTGATTATTTGATGTCAGGCGATCAGAACTGCTTGTAGAATAGGAGCTGCTGCGATTAAATGAATCGCCTGTTAGCAGGAAAGTCTGACCATTAGTCTTTACCTCCAAATCACTTCCTGTATGGCAGTAGTTGTTACTAGTGCTAATAAAATTGAGTATATTATCGTCAAAGCACCTATATGCCTGCAAGCCAAACTCTTTTTTGGCTATACGACCATCAGGATTACTTTGAGGAGAAGTTTCCTCCCCACCAAGTGCTGCACGCTGATCCAAGTTGATATTATTGATGTCGGAATAGAGGTGAACCATATCTCTTTCGGAGAATCTTTGTCCAATTGCCTTCAGTTTGTATCTATCTTCAGAGCCGAGGCCACCTTCCAAGTTTCCTAAGTATCCTGTGGAATATTCCTTTTTCAATCGCACGTCCATCACATAGGATCTATCCCCCATGTCACGCCCCATAATTCTTGAAGCAGCACCGTCTTTATTATACACCTTTATCTTATTAACCGTGTAAGCAGGCAGATTGTCCAATGCTACTCTTGGATTGCCGGCAAAGAAGCCATTACCATTTACAAGCAGACTTTCAATCTTCTTCCCGTTCACAAATACCTCACCATCCTTTGTGAGTTTGGCCCCTGGGAGTTTCGAGACAAGTGCATCGAGCATACTACCCTCAGGAAGGTTAAACGCATCCGCATTATATACGATTGTATCGCCCCTCATCACCATCTTTATTTTCGTGGAAGTTACGGTAACCTCTCTTAGCTGATATACCTTGTCCATCCTGATACAATTCACAGCCACAAAGAACTCGCGCTGACTTCTGAGTTCGCAATTCATAAAAGATGTTTCGTATCCTTTTCGCTCTGCCTTAATAATATACTTACCAGTCTTAGATATCTCAAACATATAAAAACCTTCTTCATCACTCATACAAGTGCTAAGCATAGTACTGTCGTTGGCCATTAACGTAACCAAGACGCTGTCTAATCCTTTGTTAGTGAAATTATCTACTATACTACCCTGTACGTTGTGATTATAATCCGTGCCATACATGCTGATAGAATAGATAATGGCTATCAACATGAAAAACAACTTGAAAGGTCTGAACATACCCATATGAATATAGCAACAGTTTATTATTCATTCCACCTTTTCCAGTTTCTGCATCATCTTTTCCACACCGGGCCAGCCGCAGATAGTTTTAACGAGCTTGCCATCACGGTCGTAGATGAGGTAATAGGGAATGGCATCTTCGAAATCGGGGATTTGCATGGCCGCCTGCTTGTCTTTGGGCACAATGTAATGGTCGCCTGCATGCTTAGCGATGTACTCCGTCCACTCATAGGAGTCGCTGGTGGTATTGGTGATGTAGATGAAGTCATAGCCTCGGGCTGTCAGAGAGTCTTTCACACTTTCCATCTCTCTCATACCCCTTTTACAGGGACCACACCAAGTTGCCCAGAAGTCGATAAAGACGATGCGCCCCTTGTGTTCGGCGACGATTTTCTGCAGCCATTCCTGTGGTTCGCCTTCCGGCAGGTCGCGTCGCACGCCCTTGCCGGCAGCAGGTTTCTGTTTGAGTTGTGCCTGTACCTCACGGATTTGTTTTTGGAACTCCGGTGCAAGAGCATTGAGTTCGTCATCTGATACAGGTTGCAAGGCCTTCACGCGAGCCATGACAGCCTTCGCCTCATGCAATTCTTTGAACCATCGTCCCAATGGAGTGTCGTCCAATCCATTGGCTTTCAAGTAGTCCCATCCCTCATCATAGAGATTGTTCAGACAGGAATAAAAACCTGTAACGCCGCGGTAGTATATCAGTTCGGAGGCATGCGGGTCTTTGAACGTCATTTGCTGCTCAAACATAGCAAGCGAGTCTTTGTCTTTGGTCAATTCCCATATTCTCTTCGTGAACGTATAGTCCCTCAGTTTACCCAAGTAGTCCTGTTCGAGAACCATTCTCTGATATTCCCATTCCTGGGGTGAGAGGTTGAGGGAATCTATCTGCTTCACCACATTCTGAAACTCATCCCAACACAATTCACGCCATTCGTCGAAAGTGTCGCGATAATGAGCCACAGCTAATTCACGAGGATAGGCACGCTCCAGCACCGTGCCTTTCATACGAAAAGGCAAAAGCTGGTTGAAGGTTGCGCCCTCGATGTGATAGGCTTTCAGCCAAAGTTCACGCAACTTTTGTATAGAAATGCGGTCATCTGGCGTCTCTTTCTTGTAGGCCTCGTATTCAGCAAGAGCCGCCCTGTTGATATCAAGCCTGACCGTATCTCCCGGACAGAGAACAATGCTCAATCCGTGAACAAATTCCTGTTTCAGCGGGTAGCAGATATCCCATGTAATGGTGAACGTACCTGCTATAGAATCAGAGGAAAATTTTGGGAAGGTACTTCCTATCAGCGATTCTACATTTCCATAGATATTCGGCATATTGGCGCTCTCTCCTGGCTTCAGGTCAACATATCGTCCAAGAATGACTGCTGGAGCACACTTGCGCTCCCACTGCGGCAGGACAGACCGAGTCTGCGCGAACATGGGGAGGCAAGTCACGAGGGTGAGTAAGGTGGTCAATAGGTTTTGCTTGCTCATTAATTTAATTCGGTTTAGGTTTTCTGCTGCAAAGATACTCTATTCTCCTGATATTTGCAAAACTTTTCCATTGCCTTTGCAATAGTGTCGTCCATATCGTAATACTTGTATTCCGCCAGACGGCCACCAAAAACAACACGATTCTCCTTCTCTGCCAAAATCTGATATTTGGCATACAACAGACTGTTTGCCTCATCATTCACAGGGTAATAAGCCTCAGCACCCTGACAATAATCCTGCGGATACTCACGCGAGATAACTGTCATGGGAAGGTTATTTACCTCACTGCCCATCATCTCGAAATGCTTATGCTCCACAATGCGCGTATAGGGTGTCTCCCTATCCGTGAAATTCATGATGGCGATACCCTGATAGTTGGGCGTCGGCAAAAGCTCATGCTCAAACCTCAGCGAGCGATACTGCAGCTCACCATAGCGATGATGATAGAAATCATCTATCTTTCCTGTGTACACCAGCGTCTCTGCCATCTCTTTCCATTCATGCTCCATGCCACCAAAGAAGTCCATGTCCGTTCTCACCTCTACTCCCTCCAGCAGTTTTTCTATCAAAACATTATACCCTCCGATCGGGATTCCCTGATAAGTATCGTTGAAATAGTTATTATCAAAGGTATATCTCACAGGCAATCTGCGAATGATAAACGATGGCAACTCCGTACAAGGACGCCCCCACTGCTTCTCTGTATATCCCTTGATAAGCGCCTCGTAGATATCACGCCCAACGAGACTGATGGCCTGCTCCTCCAGGTTTGTTATCTGCCCTACCGCCTTGCGCTGACTCTCTATCTTCGCTCGAGCTTCCTCTGGCGTCCTCACGCCCCACATCCCATAGAACGTATTCATATTAAACGGCAGGTTATAGAGCCGTCCATTATAGTTTGCTACCGTCATCAGCGTGAAGCGATTGAACTCTACGAAGCGGTTCACGAACTCCCACACCTGCTTATCGGAAGTATGAAAGATATGCGGCCCATACTGGTGCACGTTAATACCCTCAATTTTCTCGCAATACACATTGCCACCCAAATGGGGGCGCTTATCTATCACCAAACACCGCTTCCCACTATCAGTAGTAAGGCGGGCAAAAGTGGCTCCAAAGAGGCCGGAGCCAACTATAAGGTAGTCGTATTTCATATCAGTATTGTATTATACTTAAATCTTTGATAGGATGATAGAAAGTATTCAATTTTCGTTCATACTGATACTTATATTCGTAGACTTCTGGTGGTCCCCATGATAATTGGAAATTATATCCCAAGTTTTCAAATTGCCTAACGGAATAGCCTTTGTTATAAGCCACCGTTGGTAAAAGGAATTCAAAGAAGAATGTATCATTTTCTTTCATGAAGTCATCTACATCCGTCAATAACTGAAAACTAACATAATACATTTGACTCCATGAGAAATGAATATCCTTAAAAGGATTGTTCTGTATATACCGTATAGGCCAATGGGATTCCGGTGCTCCTAAAATATCTGTTGCTATGTGCATATAATCACAATCAACCTTATTTACAGACTTCAAGAAAGACCTAAGACTTCCTGAGAGAACAATATCATTCTCCATCAATAGATAATGTTCATATTTCTTCTTTTTCATCATATCCAGCAATGCCACCAAAGGACTTGGAAGCAATTTGTTTCCACAATGATAAAACCCCTTTAGTCCTTTCGAATTGAAAAAATGGAAGACGAACTCTGGATATTCTTTAATATCAATCTCTGAAGATGCACAATCATATAAGACGATAAAATCCATTATCCCACATACTTCCTGATTTAAGAAAGACATATATTTCAGCATTCCTCCATCAATCTTATGCGTAATAAGAACCAAACAATTCTGAAGCATACTGATACGGTTTTTAATACAGACTAGTTATACAGAAAGGCTTCATTTCCGTCACGATATAACAACTAATTAGTCGCTCTGCAAGGAATGCTACAGCACGGCATTGATAGTTAACGTCATCATAACGGAAATCACGCTTAGCTTTCTCCATATACTTTTCAGAATCCATATTCAGTCCATTCTTATTATCCCAAGCAAATAAGATTGGAAATAGCCATTCACACAACTTTTCAAAATCCGAATAATGCATAATAAAACAACAGCAAGGAATAAGAACTTTACCATTTAGAAGATATTTCGAGTACTTATTGTCGTTACCATATTGTTTATTTAAGAAATCAACAGCGTCATACAAGTCTAAATAATTATGTGATATTTTATATTGTTGAAATACATTACATCCATATGTAATCGTCAACACCTGACATTGACCTTTGTCTATGTCGAAACATTCTTTGAAAGGACGACGATAATGACAAAAGCCTACAAGTTGACTTTCTTTCCTATTCTTCCACACATAATACATCGTTGTTAGTTCCGAATAGAACCTATTCAAATGATTAATATTCTCACCTTTTACGGAAGTGTCATTACCTTTGAACAAACAAATTATGTCTGTTTCTTTTAGATTATACTCTGTTAAGAGTTGATCATCATGGTATGTCATCCATATTGTTAAATTTTTCATATACTTCATATAATATTATTTTTAAATTGACAACAAGTATTAGCCTCTATCAATGTCTCAATTCCAGGAACCGTTCACACAAAGCAGACGTTCTCTGGTCTTCAAACGAAAGGTCTGCCATCGGCAGCAGGATGGCTTGAGGATGAATGACGGAAGTATCCAGCTCTGCAGTCATCTCTTTCGAAGCAATCACGTCACCCATCAGTTCTAGCATAGACGGTTGGTCATTGCATCGCTGCTGCATCAGTTCTTCTTTCCCTGTCTTTGTATTGACACGCATCAGAACTGCCCTGCCTTTCAAAATATAGGCGTAAGGCAATCCTTGTTGACGGGCGATGGTGCACAGTTTCTTCAGCAACTTACTGCGGGACATGGTCTTTTTGCAATCAATGCGCATCACACCACTTTCGAATATGGTTGGCAATGTTGGTGACAGCACTTCTCTCTGCGTCTCATTACCCGTAGAAGTCTTGGATCCTGGAGAAGGAATACGTCCCGATAACTGTCTGAGCAAGATACCGTCACGTACCAATTCTACAGTCTGAGGGCGAACCCCATCTGCATCATAATGCCTGTAACGCAACAGTCGGCGCCCATCAAACACAGAATCATTGCTCAACTGAGTCAGAGATATTTGATTGCTGACGACTTTCTTACCTATCTTCTGATAAGTATTATCATATTCTTTCTTGTTTAGATTAAAGTGGGTGTGGATATATGTTGAGAGCGTCTTATTGTAAGTATTCTCATAAAGGAACACATTTGCTGCAGAGTTTTCGTACAGCACAGGTCCCATATATTCTTGGTCATCACAACGTGTTGCTTTGCATTGAGCAATATTGAATTCAGCCGTTCTCTTCACGAAAGCAATGAGCGAATCTGTCGGAGGCAGATCGGCCACATCATAAATGGAGCCATAGCCATCAATTACATTTAGTTTTGTTCCGTTCGCCATTGGTAAATCAGCAAATAAAAGAAGCTTGATTTGCTTGGATGGTGTCCTCATTTTCAGTCCCTCAGATGTGGAGCGGTAGCAGTCGATATACTTTTGTTCTATTTCCACACGTGATGAAGTAAACTCTGAATATGTACCCAGAACTTCTGACAACTTATCCGCCAGCGCCTTTAACAGTTCTGCATCTTCCTGCCATCCGTCTAGTGCAGATGGTTCGATGAGGGTTCTGCCTGGCAATTCTAACCATTCTGGCAGATTGTCTGCTCTGACTTCGCTCTGATTCTTTGCCAACCAATCTGTAGAGTTACGGAATTGTGTCACCGTACGCAGACCTAATTCGCTTCGCAGATGATAATAGCTGATGTCATCAGGTAGGAGGAATGGTCGGCCCAATGTCTTACCATTGTAAGAGGTCTGCATCCTGTTTCCTGCTATAACCTGAACAAGTCCGGAGTTCTTCACGCCTTCTGGTTCATATTTTAGACAACTACCCAACGACGATACGATCTTGGTTGTAGCCTGACGACGTACGTAATAATCCAGGAACATCGGGTGCTGGCCGTTGATTTCTAATGTCATTCCCTTATCCATCTCATCCTTCATCGCCTTAAAGATGACGGAGTCGGCATCCTGCAATCCATTCTCAGCCCAAGTCTGGAAGTCGAGACGAGAAGATGTATCCGTCTCTCCCTCGCCATGGTCAATGACCTGGGTTTCAATCTGCGATACATAAATCATCGGTGAACGGCTTGACACAGGAATCCATCCAGACCCGGAGCCGCATCGGCCGTTGAACACTTCCACATCTCCACCTGCTGCCCTGATGTTGCTGAAGGCGGATAGCGGCGTACCGATAAGCGACACGCCACGTACCAGTTCGTCGGCCCTTCCGTCAGCATAGACTCTATAGGTCTCCATGGGGAAAACATTGAAAGAAGAAGCAACCTTCGCACTACCCCTGAGCGTTGTCCATCCATTGCTGACGGTCTTGATGTAATAGCCATATTCCTTGTTCTGTCGCTTCAAATCGGTGATAAGCATCTGGCGGAGTTCTGTTTCCGTATAGGGATGAGAAGTCTCCACCATCAGGTTTGACTGTCTTGGGGCGGCTTCACTTCCAAACGCAGAACGGCCGTGGCCGTTGGTGGCAGCTTGTTGTGACAGACATGTCAACATGTTCGCCATCTTTCCCTCATTCACACATTCCACCTTTTGTCCCATCGAACCCTCGTCATCATACTGATAATAGCCAGTCAGTGGTATGCCACAGAAATATTGTTGCTGAGGGTTGCATGTAATGCTGAAATCTGAAGGTAACACTTGATTACCCTTCATTGATGCAAACTCAGAGTCTTTTCGTTCCAGTCTGTGTCCAAACACCTCATGAAAAAAAACAGCACTGGCATTTCCCGATAGAATCACAGGACCGCTATATGCCTCAGCCATCGGTGCCTTGCTCAGTGCAATAGTCCGCTGGGCCAAAACCTCCATATCGTGGGCAAGTGTTTCTTGATTGGGTAGTTCTGAAGTCTTGTAGGCAAAATATTCCTTATCTAATGCACATTCCACACCTCTGAAGTCCTTGACCGACACACGAATAGCCAAAACAAACGACTGTCTGTTGCTTACGACGGCTGTACCCTCTGAATCGATAACATATCGTCGTTGATTTAAACCTTCGATGTGTGCCAAGCAACGGGCCTCAGGCATTTTGTGTGCTTGTGCTACAGTAGTTTCACTTAAAAGATGTTTCCAATATTCCTTATCGAAAGACACATCGGCAAGCGGTTCTTCATAATGCACTTCTGCCGATTCCCTTGCAGCGAGTGACGTTTGTATGGATTTCTTTTTCGTCTTTTGCCATATAGCCATTTGCCCACGATACATTCTGCTCAAGGCATTCCATATCACCGACTTGATAGCTATCGTGTCGTTTTTATAAGGCAAATCAGTCATCTGCATCTGACCGTCCATCCATTCATCTTCCTTATAATCAAAACGATTCAGGCCCTTTCCGTCATTCAGCGTGCCAAACGAAATCTGTGGGCAGAACTTGCGGCCATTCGTTTCGTGCACAGAAGCGCGTCCCATGTCACTGTCGATACTGATAGTTTTCTCATCCAGTGCGCCAAACGACATGAACTGCACGGGCACGGAGTCCTGACTCAGATGCTGATAGTAATAGGTTATTTCATTTCTGAGCAAGTCATACAAGGGATCACTCGTCCTAGCTTGTGCAGAAACTATCTGACAACAAGCCCAAAACAACAGAGAAAGATACGTTCTTATCATAACCTACAATTTTATTCTTGAATCTTCAGAAGGATTATATAGACTCCTTAAAATACAGAAAGCAAATAAGGCACCTCCCTTCCCGTTTATCAAGGCGCTACTTTGCGACTTAATCGCTAATTCTTCAAGAAGTTCAGACATAGTCTTACAATAGTCTTTATATAAGCGAGTAGCAGTTAATTCCAAATCCATGTATCTTATATGACTGCGATCCATAAGATGCAAGGCCTGGGCTATATTAAATAAGGCACAAAACCAATCTCCGTTCAAAAAGAGATTTGACTTTTCTATATCATGGGAAAAGTCATTAAAGTTGATAGAATAAAACAACGTATCAACGTATGCATCTAATCTTTGATTATTTAGTTCTTTATTAACATAGGCGAGCGAATTAGCTAGCGCTAAACGATTGACAGAAAGAAATGGCAATGCACCTGTCAATTGATAACACCAAGTATTCATCAGACTCTCGATTTTTTCTCTATAGATACCCATGCGCATAGCCTCACCAAGACAAAAAAACAGAATAGGAAAATCCGATATTATTGTGGGATACAAATCATTTTGGATAGAAGCAAATCTAGATGTGGTACAACTCTCCAATTTATCAACAACCATCCGAAAACCTGCCTCTAAAATGGAGCACTGAATGCCATCAGTATTATTTTCCGCATTCTTTAGTCGATATAGGAAATAGACAAGAAATCCTATCAATCCTTTGACTAGGTCGCCAGATAAGATGCGATCCTGTTCATATAAACTTTTGTAAATTGCCGCATCAATGTTATATAAGATGTCATCAATGTCTCCTTCGATACATCCATTAGCATGTAAACAATTGATTGCCCAACCTATTCCTGACAGACCTGTATCGAAAGACAAATCATTCATCTGGGTAATAGTTACGATCACCTTATCCAAAAGCTCATCTGCAATGTTTTCAACTTCTTCATCTTTAAATGACCTATTCATTAGATATAGGGAAAAGCACACACCCATATCCCCGGAAAAAAGTCCAATTCTCCCAGTTTTACTTTCTTTCAATAAACCCTTTAAAAATTGTCTGTATTCTTCCATGATTCTTGTCTTATAGATGTGTTAAAAACACGTTTTTTTACAATGCGTGAATCCATCGAACTGATACTGCTATTCACACCTCTTGCGTGCGAAAGGTGAAAAAGTGGTCCATCCACTCTATCTACCTTCTGTTTCTGTATTGTCCAGCGAGCAATGCGTTCTCCATCTTCAATGCCCCACCCATAAAATTGTTCTCTTTCCATTCCACTTTTTATATAAGCCTCACGATTTGCAAAAAAAGCACCACCAACCGGATTTGGAGGATACAAACAAGCCATGAACGGTGTGCACTTACTAAGAAGATTTATGTCACGAGTCTTATAATATTGTTTACGAACTTCCATTGAAGTGTCGTAGAAATAATTTTTATAAGGATACACAAAATCAACACCAGACCTCAGTTTTTTTACTGATTTTACAATTTGGTCCACAGAGGCAATAACATCAACATCCCATATTGCAACATATTTCTCTTTTACGTTTTGAACCATCGTATTCAGATGTCTGGTTCTATGCAATATAGGATTATCATCATGGCAGAACGTATATTTCAATTCTTTTACCATGAGTCTTCTAAATATGCCATTTTCAAACGGTCCATACTCCCAAAAATACACATTGGTTTCAAAGTTGTCAACCAAAAATTCCGTAACCATTAGAGCATTTTCCAATCTGTCAATTGAATCAAATCGACAGATTAGTAAAAAAGCAACATCCTTGCATTCAAATCTCATCACTTATCTCCTGGAATTGTGTCCATCTGTACTTATTACAGTACAGATGGACATTAATATTTACAGGTCCTACTATTCGGTATTGGAAAATACCAATACATAGAACCGATTTCAAACAATATACATTCTTTATTCGGATTTTTTGCTCACACCAGTACCATACTGAATGTCTTTACTATATACTTTTGACATTTGTCCGTCTGGATCGTAGCATTCATAATAGGTATTTCCTCGATCATCCATTTGTGCTCCGCCATAAATAACAAGAGCATGTTTATCTGAACCTGAACCAATAACAACTAATGCCATACCGCTATTATCGTAGCCATTAGCATGATTCGTTGCACCAGAAGATGATATCATAGAACCCCAACCAGACGTTCCCCAGCCACTACCGGTAGTAGTATCGAAGAACTGATTGATATAGTCGTACAACTGAGCGTCCTGATTTGCAGCAGGATCTCCATCTGAACGAACATTTCCATTATTGTATGATGCCCAACCACTTTGGAAAGAATCATAATATTCCTGACGCTCTTTGTTGGATGTCAACTTGCCGTCATATTGATCCATAATCCAGGCAAGACACTCCCAAACACAACCAGAACCGCCCACGATGTGGCGCTGTTCATTCAATGACAGAAGATCCATATTGTTCAACTGTCCAACTGTTAATCTTTTAATTTTTTTCATTTTTAATTCTTTTAATGTTAATACTAATTATATTGACTGCGCAATCAAATTTCTTTTCTATAATCACTCTTCCACAGTATCTTTTTGCGACTCAACAAGTTGATAATACCTCCCATGGTGGCCCAATAGCGTTTCATGATTCCCTACCTCAACGATATTACCCTTGTCCATCACCACAATCTGGTCAGCATGACGAATTGTACTCAAACGATGTGCAATAATGACAACCGTTCGATTCTCGAATGCAGAGTTCAGGGCTTTGACAATCTTCTGCTCATTAACTGTATCCAAAGCGTTCGTAGCCTCATCAAGGAACAGATATTTTGGATTCCGATACAATGCTCGAGCTATGAGAAGTCGTTGCTTCTGACCGCCACTCAAACCGCGGCCCTGCTCTCCAATCTCAGTATCAAAGCCACGTGGCATCTGATCTATCTCTTCCTTTATCTGTGCTGTCTGACAACACTTGATAAGCTGAGCCTCATCCACGTGCTCGTCATCAAGCACTATATTATTTTTTATTGTGTCATTAAATATCTTTCCATCTTGCATTACCACACCACACATCTCACGCCATGTGCGAAGATTTAATGCAGTAACATTCATTCCCCCCATATTCACAGTACCGTATGAAGGTTTATATAGGCGTACCAACAATTTCAACAAAGTGGATTTACCGCATCCGCTACTACCCACAATGGCTGTAACTTTATTCTCCGGAATAATGAGGCTGATGTTTTTTAGTACCATTGGAAGATGTGGAGCATACTGAAACATCACATTATTCAGGATCAAGCTCTTATCTTCCGGAAGAATTGTCGTGGTACCAACAGACAGAAGTTCGTCTTCATCCTCAAGTTGACGTATCTCATTCATACGCAGGAAAGAGATCTTTGCGTATTGAGCAGATACAATAAAGCCGATGAATTGTATCAATGGGCCATTCAGCATACCAAGAATAAACTGCGTAGATATCATCACACCAAAGGTGATATCACCATTGATAACAGCTGTGGCACAGAAAAAGGTGATGGCCATATTCTTGATACTCTCAATGAACTGAGCACCCAAGTTCTGCATGTTCGTAATAGCCAACACACGTTTGTTAACATGATAAAGGCGCGCCTGTATCTCCTCCCATTTCCAACGACGTGAACGTTCGTAGTTATATATCTTGATATCCTGTATAGCAGAAACCGTCTCTACCCAATAACTTTGGTTCCTGGATATTAGTTCAAAATACTGCCAGTCAAGTTTCTTTCTGATTTTCAGGAAAAGCAAGACCCACACAACATAGAGGGCAGAGCCTGCAATAAAGATAAAGAATATGGCTGCATTGTATATCAATAGGATAATTGAGAAAATCACAAATGTAAAGACAGAAAAAATGAGCGACAGCGAGTTGTTCATAATAAACGAACGAATACGTTCATGATCCTGTGCACGCTGAAGGATGTCACCAAGCAATTTATTCTCAAAGAACGTAACGGGCAACTTCATCAGTTTGACCAAATAGTCAGATATGAGGGCTATGTTTACGCGTGCTGTGATATGCATCAGGATCCAGTCTCTCACCACATTGAATACCATGATACTCAACAGGATGGTAATATTACCCACTAAAACCATGTTGATAAAGGTCACATCTGAGGTGCTAATACCGATATCAATCACTGCCTTTGATATAAATGGAAGTATTGCCTGCAACAAGGTGACGACCATCATGACAAAGAAGATAAGTAAGAATTGCTTCTTATAAGGCATGAAGTAGCGTAACATGCTTAACAGGCTATTCTTCTCCTGCTCTTTCTCTTGCTTGGATAGTTTAAAATCTGATGTAGGTTCCAATGCTAATAGTACGCCCCTATCTTCATTCTTCAGATACCAACCTGCCATGAATTCATGCTTTGTGTATTTTACATGACCTTTAACAGGATCTGATACCCAAACATGCTTCTTGTCGGCATAATAGACTACAATGAAGTGGTTCTCATTCCAATGTACAATAACAGGAAACGGAACCTTTGTTATCACATCATCAATTGTGCACTTAAATGCTGCCGTATGAAGGCCGATAGATTCCGCGGCAGCACTGATACCAAGCAGGGACACACCCTCTTTGGTAATACCACATTTATCGCGCAAATACTGCAGGGAGTAATAGCGACCAAAATATTTGGCAACCATTTTCAGCGATGCAGGTCCGCAGTCCTTGGCATCCATCTGGTATTCTGTGGGAAATCTCTTCAGTATCATTTTGTTTCCTTTGCTTTCAAATTATCAAATAGTCGTTGAATCAACCGGCGTTTCTCTGTGATGACTTCTCCAATACCGACAGACTCAAAATTCAAGGGGAGCTGCTTTCCGAAATTAGTCGTCAGGCCGTTGGGAAAAGACACTGTCACTAGATATGCCTTATTCGAGCCTTCTGATGTCTTCATATTATGAGTCAGCGTTGACATCGACTCCACTTGTCCACGGATATATCCATATTCATCATAGGGATAATCGGCCAATTTGATATTCACATCCTGCCCTACCCTTATTTTACCTGCGCCTACCGCAGGAACAAGCAATTCACCTATCATGTGATTCTTGACAGGAGAAATTGAGAATACCTCTGTTGAGGTGTTCACATACATATTATTCCGCCAGAATTCCTGATACTGAAGTATTCCATCAATAGGGGCAACAAACAGGTAATGTTCCTTCCACTGCCGTATCTGGTTGACGAGTACATTGTATTTTGCCACCATTGTATTGAACAGGGATGAGAGTTCTTCTCTGACATCTACATCAATTTTAGCAAGTTCTATGTCTATGGAACTGATTTCCGCCTGTTTAACAAGTTGCGTGCTTTTGAGCTCTATATTGGACTGACGTCCAGATAAAACAGCATTATATTGTTTCGTCATGTCTTCCTCGCTTAACGCGCCAGAACGATACAGGATGCTGTCAGACTTGTATTGTTCATTTAAACTGGCTATAATCTGATTGTTAAGAGTTATCTCCCTATGCAGATTCTCAGATACTAGTATGTCTGACGTACGTTGGTTACGAAGTTTCTGACGCATATTCTCATATACCTTTGTCTGGCGTAGCTGGTCATATTGGTTATATGACAGGACGAAATCATTATAATAGGCACTAAGTGCTCCAAGTTCCATATTGTCTGGTAGAACCATGTGTGTGTCTTCCCTAAGGATGGTACTGCAGATTGTATCCAGCCTAAGAACATCCTCATAAATGGCTCCAGTTTCCAGATAGCCCAAACAAGTACCTTTTTTTACTTCACTATTGTTATCCACCAATAATTGCAGACGACCGGAGGCTGACGAGATAAGGCGCACAGGAGCCTTTTCTCCTGTAATAGAGATTTCTCCCATTACAGTATCTGGATACTTTATGATGAATCCCAAGGAAACCATCACAATAACTATAATCATGATAATGGTTACGACGATTCTCGTCCATCCTGTAGGCATACGTTCAATGATATCGGTAACCTCCTCGGAACGACGATCCAAATCGTTGGTTATGGTTTCTTTTTGAATATCTGTTTTCTGTTCTTCTTTCATTTCTTGGTAGATATTTGTATCATTTCCGTCATATCTTTGTCTTCAATAAAGTCATATAAGGTCAAGTGACGAATCTTGTAATAATTAACAAACAATGAACTCAGCACCGACAAATAATTCTGCTTGGCTTGCAGATATTCCTTATTCGCATTAGTCAGTTCAATTGCAGCAATCTTACCCACACGGAATCTGGCTGCAGCAAAGGAGTACTGCTGTCCTGCTAATTGATATTTTCTGCTGGCGACATCAGCAAGCTCACGACTCATATTGTAATTAAAGACGTTATCATGAATTTCCTCTTTGAACTTATCCAGAGTGGATTCCTGTTCTAGTAGAGCTGATTCATAATCGTTTTCTGCCATCTTCAGCTTATTACGGTTAATGCCCCACTGAAACATAGGGATACTAAGCGTAATGGATACAGACTGACGTTGGTCTGGATGTTGATAGGCCTCACGAAGGGTCTTGGCATATTGGTTTAGTCCATAACTCAACGAGATATTTGCATTAAAGCGATTACTTATTCTTTTTTGATGTAGGGTATATTCTGCATTAAGACGTGCCAACTCCTGACTCTGGTAGGTTGGGTTGTTCTTACTGATTCGCTCCATAACAACTGCTTCCTCAATACGTGCTGGGAACTCTGCTATTGAGAGGTTATCCAACTCGATGCCCTGAACCTGAAGTTCGTTTCCCAATTGACGTATAGAACTGTCATAGGCATAGAGCGACTTCTCTAATTCCATCTTATTGTCTAGTTGCTGCAGTTCCACTTGATTATATTCATAATCGGTCACTTTACCAGATTCTTTGCGAATTTTGGCGTGCATCAGCAATGAATCACCTATACTCATCGTCTGTCTATAGAAATCAATATCCACCTTACGGGAATAAGCATCTAAATAGAGATTCAAGATTTTCTGTTGTTCTGTTGATACGGATGTACAATAGTTTTTCAGAGCCATATCATGCTTCAAACGGGAGATAGAACGCTCATATAAAAAATTTCTCCTACCCCCAAACAAAGATTGGGAGTAAGAGAGATACATAGGAGAGGTGCTGAAACTATTATTATCACTCGTAAACTCACGAAGATAGTTCATGCTGCTGCCAATAGAAAAGGTACCACCCGTTGCTGCAATTTTCTGAGAGATACTCAAATCTCCAGAAGAGGTATTTGAGTATTCTTCTACATTTGAATATTCACCATTATTATAGTTCTGCAACAAGCGCATGGATCGATTAAATGAAACAGGAGTCAGGCTCAAAGAAACAGATGGAAGTAAACTCTTCTTGAAATTATCATATTCCAGCAATGAGTTTTCATATGCCAAACGCTTCTCTTGCACAAATCTTGTATTATATACATGAACTTCCATTGCTTCTTTTAGAGAAACAACATGTCCTGCATATACAGGCATAGACGATGCCAGCATACCAACCCAATAAATTGCCTTAGCAATTTCTTGCATATAGTTACTATACGATAAAGGTTTTCTACAGTTCTATATAAGTATAGAAACAATAGTTACCACGAACAAGTTGCAATTCGTACTCTCCTGAAAGATTTAATGGTAAGGTTATGGTTGATGTATTTTCTGGGATAATAATTGAATAATCTGTTTCTCCATCTTCATTTACCAACTGTAATGTACATCCATCACAAGAAGTATTAAAAGATAACATATGATCATCTAAGCTCAAAGACGGGATTGAAACTGGACTTCTTTTAATGGGTCTGGTAGGATTTGTAGGATTATAGATCCTAACCTGCAAGACCAGCTCATCAGAAATCGATTGGGATGGTTCGCCATTAAGAACAGCTTGTTCAGTCGAACCCAATTCAAGTTTTACCTGCTCTTCTGATTCCTGAGCTGAACAAATTAATGAAGTAGAAAGGACTAATCCTAAAAGGGAAAACAATTTCTTTGTCATTTTATTAATAGTCATTGGTTTATACTGCTCGCAAAATTAAATCTATTTTTTAGACAAACAAAAAAATAAAAGGACCTTTTCTTTTCGAAAAAGGTCCTCAACACAATTTAAACAGCGCCTAAATCACTGACCTAATGAAAGTTATAAAAGTTTTACGTCAAAATACGTCAAGCTCGATTTATAGCCTGAAGAAGGTTATTTTTCAAGCTTCGAGCATCTTTTTTATCAAATAGCTTCTGGTTAGCCCTCGTCTTCGCATTTGTTAAAACTGAAGGGGCATTTCCTAATAGGATATAAAAATTCTTCTCTGACACACCAAGAATATAAAGGATACAAACACGCAATTCTAATGAGGAGAGAGGGCTATGATTAGTGAATGACTTATACATCATAGGGAGATCCTGGCAGAATTGACGAGTCAACAGATTCCATTCTGCTTCATTGGCTTGACATCTCTCTGTTTGCTTATTTGATTTCCTGATAAACAACTGACCGATCTTGCTATCTTTGAATGCGTCAATATCGTCTTTTAAGTTATTGTTGCTGCCGCCTTTCTGCTCTTGTAACTGCCTAATGGTTTCTGTCAATTCAGCTTCTCTTGCTTCTTTTGCAGCTATCACGCTCTCATAATCCTTGCTTTTTAGCAAGCGCAGTTCCATGAGAATCTCTGTGCGAGTATTAAGAGATTTCTCCAGTTTCCGATTGAGTTCAAGAATTTCGCGTTTTTTCTTCTTTTGGTACTTTTGATAGAATCTTACGACAAATCCTGCAGACAAGATAAATACAACAGAAAATAATGTGATATACATCTTCAGCCTGCGCGATTTCTCACGTTCCATTTCGGCCTCTTCCTTACTCTTATTGTAATTATATAGGGCAGACATCTGATGGATCGCATCTGTACGCATCTGGTTGCGAAGAGTATCCTGTGCAGCCTCATACAACAGAGCATAACGATATACAGAATCTGCTTTGTTTCGCCTGTTATATACAGCAAGGAGACCTTTATATCCATCAGAAAGACATCCTGACTGAATAGACTTTCGAAATGTCATCTCTGCAGAATCAAGTTGATTGGTTGTTAATTCATACAGGCCTTTGGCATAATAATAACTTTCACGCCCATTTTCTATATTTCCATTCTTATCAAACCATCCTGATTCTTTTTCAAAGATTTCCTTTGCCCATGCAGCCTTTTCCATCTGTCCCCGCTCCATATAAAGATAAACGAGGGGGGCCAAGACCCTTGCAGACCCTTGATTATCGCCAATTCGCTTTAGCGCTTGATGCGTTTCCTCACAAATTGAAATAACGCTGTCTATCTCATTCAAAAGAACATATGGACTGACTAACCTATATTTAGCAAAAAGATAATCGTTGTGACTAGACGTCTTCCTAACATTCTCCACATAGTGGTTTAAGGCCCAAATCTCATCTTGAGGAAGATTCTGATCATCGAAAATCAGGGACATCTGACCATAAATACATTTCAAAAGATTATAGTTACAATCAATCTTCGTAGTATCAACATAATCCAAGGCTGTATAATAAGCTTTAAGTCCCTCGGGGGCTTGTCCTAAGTCTATAAGAGAACAACCATAGAGATAATAGGCCAAGGCTACTTCCTCATCACTGCCATTGTCCTCAAAATAATCTACCAAGGACTTTGTGAGTGAGTCAGTAGTAAAAGGCTCGCCCATCTTTGTACGTGCAGTTGTCAATTGAAGAAGATATTGCATCTGCATATTACCAGTAAAGTCTGACTGATGCATACCCAGACTATCTAGAATCACCAAGGCAGAATCAGGGTTTCTATACATTTCGTCCTCAGCACGAGATAACAGATTACGATATTCCCGTTGGTTATTGCATGCCCAAACAGCCATGCAAAATAATATAGTTAAGAGATAGTTGAATAATTTCATGCTGCAAATATAAGTAAATTCATTTTACCATGCAAACAATATCCGGACTTTTTTCAAAAAACATCAATTCTAGGTGAGTTAATTGACATCATGATTTGAGTTAACTCAATTCATCGTTTGAGTTAACTCAATCGACAAAATGAGTTAACTCAAATTTTGGGGGCTGTTTTTACACAAAAAAATATCCCAGCCACAGAAAATGTAGCTGGGAAAAATTGTAAAGAAAAAATTAGTCAGTCGGGGACTGGCTTACGCCCACAGAACTGAACGTCTCATGAATGATTTCCAGTATCTGCGCACAACTAATGGACTTCACCTGTGCATAGAGCTGGTCATAGTCTATCTCGCCAGCGTTGTCGATATACTGCCCCTTTGGTATCTGCAGACAGATATAGCGACGACATCATCGCTGTAGATGCAAGAATCTTGGTAGAAAAATAGCACAAAAAACAGGTAATCTTACTATATATAGCTGAATTCATGAATTGACCCGGGTGATTTCATGAATTGACCTAGCTCAATCGATGATTTCACTCGAGTGAGGTTTTTAAGGGTATTATAGTACTTAACCTATTTAATTTGGCCTTCACCATTTCTGCCAATAATTGAATAATAGGTCAGCAGCAATCACTCTGCTCCTCATTGCTTCATTACTCTATGGTTTTTAAGTCGTTACTCTATGGTTTACGATGTGTTAACCTATGGTTTACGATGTATAAGTCTGTGGTTTACTAAAAGGATCTGTTCCTAATGAACATTGTCTGGCTTGTATTTCTTCTGTATAGGCTATGCGAATCTGATTCTGATGGAATGAAATTCATGTCACAACTTTTTTGTGTTTTCACTAATTCAGCTTCTAGCCTGCAGAGAGTGACAAGGTTTTCAGTACGATGTAAACGATGTTGACAAGTAATTCAGTTTAACCCGGTGAAAACTGTCAAGTGAGTTGGTTCTTCTGCAATTTAGTTGAAAAGAACGATAGTTTATCGGCTATATCAATCGCGATTTATTCTATCTAGTTTAACAAGATTTGCGAATGGTTTTATTTATATATAATTAACTGATAATCAATAATATACGTTGCAAAAATATTAGGATATTTGACAAATTTTTCGTAACTTTATATCGCCAAACATAAAGGAAAAATCAATGTACAAATACCCTAACGGCGACAAAGTTACAACAAAAAAATTGGAATACGGCAATTTGGTCACGACAAAATTGCCGGAGTGTGATGGAATCTCTAAAATCTACCTGTCATCAGGACTTCTGGTTCAAAATATTGAGCAGTCTGATGGAGTTTTTCATGTGTATGCTACGTCTTCTTCAGAAGAAGGAACATGTCCTTACTGCGGACATAAGAGCAAAAAGGTGCATAGCCGTTATGTGCGAGTTATTCATGACCTTTCAATTCTTGGGCACAGGGTGATTATTTATCTGGGGGTACGCAAGTTCTTCTGCCATAATCACAAATGTGACAAAGCGACTTTTGCCGAACAGCCAGGAACTGAGGTGTTCCGCTATCGCAGGCGCACTTGCAGATGTGAGGTTGCCGTTGCCAGGCAAGGTATCTCGACATCATCAAACTCAGCAAGCAGACTTCTGTCTTTGTTAGGTATTCCAGTAAGCTCATCTACGGTGTTAAGGGATCTTCACCGACTGTGTCCGTCCTCCTATGAGGATGTCCGTGAGATAGGCGTGGATGACTGGGCATGGCGCAAGGGAGTAACGTATGGAAGCATTGTCATAGACCTTAAAGAGGGCAGGCCTATAGACCTGCTTGGGGACAGAGAAACAGACAGCTTTCGTGAGTGGATGCAAGCTCATGGACAGGTGGAGCTCGTCAGTCGTGACAGGTCTACAGATTATAGTTCGGCCATAGCAGCACTTGACAAGCCAGTGACAGAGGTCGCGGACAAATTCCATCTTGTAAAAAACATATACGACCGATTCGGTAAGCTGATAGCCGAGCATTATGATGACTACAGAAGGGCTGTTCGTAAAATCGAGGAAGTAGAGGAAGCCGTCCATGAAACCGCAGCGGAAAAGACACCAAAGCCCCAGAAGACAGATTCCCGCGACATCATGTTCAAGGAAGTAAAGGAACTGCAAAGCAAAGGATTCAAACCAACCACCATATCAAAAAAACTAGGGATAGCCAGGCAGACCGCAACGAAATATTGCAGGATGGAAAGACTTCCTGCGAGGAACAGCAAGCTCAGAAACCAGTATTATCGCTATGACAAGTATGTAGAGCAGGAATGTGCTAAGGGAAGATCTATGAGTTCCATCTTTGAGGAAATAAAGTCACAAGGCTTCAGCGGTAGTCTGACTCCATTTTATGACCACTACAAATACTTGTCAGACGGGCATCGCGGTTACAGACCAAAGGGATGGAAGCCTGCTATGAAGAATAGGCCTAAGGATGAACGGTCAGAACTGGTTCCTATCAAGGCCCTGACTGCAATGGTCGATAAAGCCATCAGGCAGAAAGATATGACAGAAGAGGATACTTCTACATTAGGAATACTCAACACATTAGGCTGGTTCCGTGAAATGTACAATGCTACAGAGAAATTCTATGCTATCATCACAGGCTCAGATACAACAGAATTAATCCGATGGATGAAGAAATATTGGAAAACCTCTATCGCAACGTTAAAGACTTTCATCCTCGGAATAATGAAGGATTACAAGGCTGTCAGGAACACTATCAAGCTCAACGTCACAAATGGAATTACAGAAGGATACGTCAATAAACTAAAAGCCGTGAAGCGGCTGATGTATGGAAGGGCAGGTATAGAGCTACTGAAAAACAAACTTGTATTGGAGCATGTACTTTTCAACTAAATTGCAGAAGAACCAGTGAGTTTAGGAAAAGGCACTAATTCAGCTCCTAGCCTGCTCTTAGGCAGCAATCACTCTGCTCCTAGGCTGCTCCTAGGCTGCTCCGTGGAGCACTCACGAAGCAGGCTAGAGTATGGCTGGAGTATGGCTGGAGTAAGGCTAGAGTATGGCTAGACTATGGCTGATGGCTGATGGAAGATGTAAGAAGGAAGAGGGAAGATGTAAGATGTAAGAGGGATGATGTAAGAGGGAAGAGGGAAGATGTAAGAGGGCGACAATTTTATTCCCACGTCCAATATTTCCTTAATTCTCCAACAATCTCATCCCAATCCTGTAAGGTGAACGTTCCTGGGCCCATCATCATAATGGTCATCTCCAGGTCGTCCCAACAGCGATAGACGTTGGTATCACGGAATCCGTTGCGAAGATAGAACGCATGACGGCGCTGTCGCTGCTCCTTGTTTGCGCATTCCTGACGGGGCGACTCCATATCCAGAACACAAGACTGTCCTTTGTATTTTACTATCAGTTGGTTGAGTATCTACTGGCACAGATAGTGCTCATTGCTCTGCTGGTATGGAATCGTAGTTAAAATTGAAGAAGATTTTCTTGTTGAAGTAAATTTTTCTTGTTTTCTTGCTTGTTTTCGAAAGAAAAGTCGTAATTTTGCAGAAAATTCACAAATATTGGAGTTAAAAGTATGATTCTAGAATTTTGTGCAACCAATTATCTGTCGATAAAGGACGAGTTGAAACTGTCTTTTGTTGCTACTTCGCTCAAAGAGAGTACTTCTGAGCCGAACAAATTGTTCGATGTTGGCGATACCGGCATCTCGCTATTACGGAGTGCCGTCATCTATGGTGCTAATGCTTCTGGCAAATCGAATGTGCTGAAGGCGTTTGCATTCTACAAGCAGTTCATCACTGATTCGTTTAAAAACAGTCAGGCGGGCGAGACTATTGATGTGGAGACGTTCCGTCTTAATGCCACTACAGCTAGCGAGCCTGCCACCATGGAGGCAACTTTTACTGATGGGGAGTTTATCTACCGCTATGGATTTGAGGTGAGTAGCAATGCTGTTGAAGTGGAATGGCTTTACAAGCGTGCATGCAAGAAACGCGCCAAGGAGGTGGAACTGTTCTACCGCGAGGCTGATAACACAACGGTTCATCCTAAGAGTTCATTGCTGCAAGAACTTGTCAATAAGAAAATGGTGCGCAACAATGCCCTGCTGCTTTCTACTGCTGCACAGTTCAACGAGACGACAGCCGTGAGTATCCTCCAATGGCTGAGTAATACACAAGTACTGTTCTGCTCGGAGGATGAAATGCTTTGGCAGAATGCTATCAAACATCTGGATGATGAGGTCATGCGGCAGCGTATCACCGCCTTTGCACGATATGCTGACCTCGGCATTGAGAGCATTACCAAGACGGACAACCGATTGGTGAGTCAGCATCGCCAGTATGACGATGAGGGGCGCGAGGTGAACAACGTGTCTTTTGCCTTCAACCGCAATGAGAGCGAAGGCACCATCAAGTATTTCTCGCTGGCTTATCCCATCATTGATGCTTTGGATAATGGTAAGCGCGTGGTCATTGACGAACTAGATTCCAAACTGCACCCATTGCTTGTCAGGAAGATTGTGGCCTTGTTCAACGACTCCCAAACCAATCCGTAAGCAGCCAATTTTGACGTATTGCATGAAAAAGTGAAATGATATACCTTTGCACTGACATTATAAAAATAAGATTATGTTCAGTAGCA
>JAEEGJ010007992.1_pt1 | contig 29569 bp, 40 predicted proteins | sample 8958761 | NCBI WGS metagenome assembly JAEEGJ01 (sample SAMN16246546, study PRJNA631951) | gut metagenome | biome: gut microbiome; feature: rumen; material: RS-attached | host: Bos | place: Iran: Karaj | collected 2018-10
TCTTCATGGGTATTCCCGCTGGTAAGATGCTTACCAAGGTAGGCTACAAGAAGACAGCTCTCATCGGTATCGCCGTCGGTTTTGTCGGCGTGCTCATCCAGTTCCTTTCGGGCTTCTCCGGTGGCATTCCCGGCTTCTGCATCTATCTGTTCGGAGCCTTCATCTCAGGTTTTTCTGTATGTATTCTCAATACGGTGGTCAACCCCATGCTGAATCTTCTCGGTGGTGGTGGTAATCGCGGTAACCAGCTCAACATGATTGGTGGCACGCTGAACTCGCTCTCAGGAACGATGACGCCCATGCTTGTTGGCGCACTCATCGGCACCGTGACAGCCTCCACCCAGATGGCCGACGTCAACCTGGTGATGTACATCGCCATGACGGTCTTTGCGGCAGCCTTCTTCATTTTGCTCTTCATTCCCATCAGGGATCCCGAAATGGGCAAGGTCACTGCCGACACCGTGTTCGAACATTCACCCTGGTCGTTCCGCCACTGTCTGCTTGGAGTCATCGCCATCTTCGTTTACGTTGGCGTTGAGGTGGGCATCCCCGGCGGCATGAACTTCTACCTGTCCGACACCAGTGCTAACGGTGCATGGGTTAACCCCGAAGCTATAGCCAATGCAGCCACCATAGGTGGAGCAGTGGCCGCCATGTACTGGCTGTTGATGCTTGTGGGACGTCTGTGCTCCAGCTTCATAGCTGGCAAGGTGTCGTCACGCCAGCTCATGCTCGCCACCACTAGTGTAGGCATGATTTTGATCGTAGCCGCCATCTTGACCCCTAAGTCGGTGACTGTCACCATGCCGTTGGTCAAGATTCTCGAGGGAAGCATCGAAATGACTACCGTGCCCATGAGTGCCCTGTTGCTCGTCCTCTGCGGCCTCTGTACATCGGTCATGTGGGCCAGCATCTTCAACCTGGCTACTGAGGGCCTTGGCAAGTACACGGCCCAAGCCTCTGGCATCTTCATGATGATGGTGGTCGGCGGCGGCGTGCTGCCTGTCGTGCAGAACTTCTTTGCCGACATCATGGGCTACATGCCGAGCTACTTCATCTACCTGCTCGCTATGGCGTACATGTTCTACTACGCTCTCATAGGTTGCAAGAACGTCAACAAGGACATTCCCATTGACTAAGAAATAGTAAATTGTAAAATAGTAAAATATATAATAACATGATGGAAATTGATTTTGTAAGAAGCCGCTTCATCAAGCACTTTGATGGCAAGACCGGTAATGTGTATGCCTCTCCCGGCCGTATTAACCTTATTGGTGAACATACCGACTATAATGGCGGATATGTGTTTCCCGGTGCTGTAGACAAAGGTATTATGGCAGAAATGCGTGCCAATGGTACGGAAGACACAGTAATGGCTTATGCTATTGACCTGAAGGATCGTGTAGACTTCAAGCTTTCCGACCCTGATGGCCCCAAGGCTTCATGGGCACGCTACATCTATGGCATTTCAAAGGAAATGCAGAAGCTGGGTGTTCCTGTAAAGGGCTTCAACATTGCCTTTGCCGGCGATGTTCCCCTTGGTGCAGGTATGTCCTCAAGTGCAGCTATGGAGAGCTGCTTCGCATGCGGTCTGAACGACATCTTCGGCGAGAACAAGGTCAGCCAGTGGGATATGGTTTTGGCAGGACAAGCCACAGAACATAACTACTGCGGCGTGAAGTGTGGTATTATGGACCAGTTCGCCTCAGTCTTTGGAAAGGCTGGCTGCCTGATGCGTCTTGACTGCCGCAGCCGTGAGTTTGAATATTTCCCCTTCAAGCCCGATGGTTATCGCCTCGTGCTGCTCGACTCTGTAGTGAAGCACCAATTGGCAGGTTCTCCTTACAACGACCGCCGCAACTCGTGTGAGAACGTGGTAAAGCACATCCAGGCCAAGCACCCTGAAGGAAAATTTGAGACCTTGCGTGATTGCACATGGGAACAGCTTGACGAAGTACGAGCCGAAGTCGGTGAAGAAGACTACAAGCGTGCCAAGTTCGTGCTCGGCGAGAAAGACCGCGTACTCGGCGTTTGCGATGCACTGAATGAAGGCGACTACGAGAAAGTTGGCGAGCTGATGTATAAGACGCACGAAGGACTGTCCAAGGACTATGAGGTTTCCTGCGAGGAACTTGACTTCCTGAACGACGTTGCTAAGGAGTGCGGTGTCACTGGTTCCAGAATTATGGGCGGTGGCTTTGGAGGTTGCACCATCAACCTGGTTCGCAACGATCTTTACAAGCAGTTTGTTGCTACGGCTAAGCAAAAGTTCAACGAGAAATACGGCCACGAGCCTAAGGTCTATGACGTCGTCATTGGCGATGGTTCTCGCAGACTCTGCTAAGACCATTAAGAAGATAGTAATAACTTATAAAAGAAGGTCGCGCGCATTCTTGTCCGCGACCTTCTTTTATATACTAGTAGATTTACGAACCGTTCCATGAACTGAATCCGATAGAGAAGCAGGTTCTTAAAGGAAGAGAGCAAGGTTCACTCGGGTTCAGAGCAAGGCTCACTCGGGTTCAGAGCAGGGTTCATTCGGGTTCTGAGCAAGGTTTACTCGGGTTCTGAGCAGGGTTCACCCGGGTTCTGAGCAAGGCTCACTCGGCTTCTGAGCAGGGTTCACCCGGGTTCTGAGCAAGGCTCACTCGGGTTCTGAGCAGGGTTCACTCGGGTTCTGAGCAGGTTTCACTCGGGTTCAGAGCAAGGTTCACTCGGGTTCTGAGCAGGGTTCTCTCGGGTCCTGAGCAAGGTTCACTCGGGTTCTGAGCAGGGTTCACTCGGGTTCAGAGCAAGGTTCACTCGGGTACGTAGTTGTCTATCTGCGACTACCCATCGCAGGTTATTTATCACGATAATCCTTGTATGCTTGCCATGCCTCACTGATGTCCTGCTGGCTGAAACTACTTGTAAAAAACGTCGCCTGACAGTCATCCCTATATGGTGACCAGTTGCCGCAGATGGTTCCATCGTAGGCAATGACGGGCTGGAAGATGCCGCTGTTGTTGTGGGCATGATGTCGGTGCTCAGGAGGGAGCACAATGTCGCGGGACTTATAGCTAATGAGGTATTCGTCATAGGGAGGAATTAGGAGGAACTTGCCTTTACGAAAGCCTCGTGTGCGACATTCGTCGGTCAGGTAGAACTCAGTGAATGAGCGAGAGCCTTGCAAGTTTGCTTGCCGATGGCCGAGCGTAAGCGGACTTGCCGAATGCAACTCCCTACCCTTCCACTTCTCTACGTGAATGGTGTCGCCCATAAGTGCAATTCCCTTGCGACAGTCGCTGATGTTCAGACCTGACCACCAAACGAAATCCTCTAATGTGGCAGGTTGGCGACTTCGGAAGTATTTGCGAGTAAAGTGCAACAGGGCTTCATCGCGGTCCATCTGAGCCATCGGCTTCACCTTGTTGGCAGTGAGTGCGTAGGTGGCTTTGAGCGAAGTTCGAAGCTGCTTACGCTCAGCAGCGTCGGAACAGGCTCCGCACTGATCTGGCTTACAGGCAGATTTGAGCGGTAACAGATCTCCGCTGCAAAGGATGCCTGACATCTCGGCCATACGGATATGGTACGACAGGCGGTGATCATCCATCTTTATGTTCTTCTCTGCCAAGGCATGCACAAAGTCCTCTTTTGTCGCACTTCCCAAGTCGGCAGCCTTCTGGGCGAGTATGTCGCGGATGTGCATCAGTTCCTTGTCAGGAATGGTGATTTTGTTGCTGCTCATCCAGCCTTTTGTCACAGCGATGGCCTTGGGCGCACAGAGGCCGATCATCATCCAATAGTCCTCTGCACTTACCAGTTGCCACGTGCCTCGCATCAGGTGCAGACGGATAATTCTCCCACTATTGAAAGCCCGTTTGAAAGCTGCAATTGAGCGAGAGCGGAGTGGAGCTTGCTCCAACTCTGCCGAACGCGAGCAGGTTCGACCATAGGTCAATGCCATCGTCGACAGTGGGCGCGTCCTCATCGCCACTGCCCACCGCATCATGCGATACTCCTGTGCCTGCATGGCACCCATATAGTTGACTACCTCGGCAGGGTCACTGTACTGAGGTGCGGCCAACTGTTGGTTGAGAAGCCTGATGGCTATCGGATTCATATCGTTTCTATTCTATTATTGTTCCACATCTAACTCTGTCCATTTGATCCATCTAGCTATGCATCGTCGCAGAGGTACGAGATAATCTGCATTGCTTCTTTTCCGGCTCTAACTCCAACATCTTTTCGGCCAATGGCACATACCAGTCACGGACTTCATCAGCTGTAGGTGTGTGACCGCCAGGGAAATGGAACGAACGGTTATAGTGTTCCAAGAACATCGGTTCAAAGCGAGCCAGCGTATCTTGCTCGCCGAACAAACCCCAGATACAATCTTGGAAGTCAGGGTGACAATTGTCAAACTGGATGGCCTCCATTTCTGCGAACTCCTCAATCAAGGCTTCATCGATGATGAAATTCTGTTGACCGTCCTTTCGTGGCGACTTGTACTGATGCTCGCCGATGCGCTGTTTCAGGAACTCGGTCATCCTGAAGTGCGGATTGCCCAACAAAGCAGGAATACCCACAACCGGAGCCAACATCTGAGCATAGAACGCCCCGCAACTATTGCCTAACAGAAGGTCTGGCTGGTCATTCTCTATCAAATCACGTATGAATCTCACCCCCTCCTTTGGGTGCATTGGCAGGTCGGGCGTTATCACTTCAGCACGCCCAACGAAAGCCTCTCGCAGAACCATTGCTGGTACACACTGTCCACTGGCATAGAATCCGTGCAGGAACAAGATTTTCTTCATGCTCAATCAATTATGTAAAAGCCTGCCTCTGAAGGATGGTCTAGCACCATGCTTTTTGGATTTTCCTTTGTCAGAAGCCATGTCATCCAAATGTCACCAGCAGCTGCAGCAATAAAGAAGATACCCAAAGCAAGCAGGGGAAGGTTACCAATAAACATGGCCACTATTGACGGAATAACACCCAAAATGACGCAAGGCATCATGGCACCCATCATGTAACCAGGGATGTTCATCGGCTCATCACAATGGCAATATGGGGTGAGCATCTTCCACATAATACCAAAGCTGATGCTCTTCCATCCGCTTGGCGCATAGCAAGCCCATGTAGCACCATGAATCAGCTCATGAACAACAATGCCGATTATCATCGCCACAAAAGCCACAATCCATTGACTCTCGTTACCCAGTATCTCCATCGTCGGCTTACGTCCTCCCCAAATAAGGAAGAACGGCACCAACAGCACTATTGCCGCTATCACCATGATGGCTACGGCAAAGATATTTGCCTTGACTATATCTATAGACACCTTACGTCTGTTTTCTTCAGCCATATTCACAAAACATATTAAAAACAGCGACAAAGGTATTCATTTTTATTCTAAAAGTCGTACTTTTGCACCGATTATTAGGATAGTTTATGAAAGATTTGATTCTACTGAATGCGTCTACAAGCCTATAGATGGCAGGAGCGGGAGATTACTTTTAGTTCAACGTAAGAGAATAGTTTTAGAGGCAATATCAGTCAATGGAACAGAAAAGCCGGAGCAGCGAGAGCAGAGTCAAGCTTGCTTGCGCTCGACCTTGATTGCTTGCAACCGAAGGGACGCAAGAACTTTGCCGAGTCGTGACGGATTTCGACAACGTCAAATTCAGCAATAACCGTATTGACCTGATGTCACTGCGCGCGTTTTGCGAGCGCGAGGGCAAGGAGGTGACTTACCGTAAGGGCGACCAACTGGAGCGCGAAGGCGACCCCGCACGATGGTTCGGCTTCGTCACAGAGGAGTGCTTCAAATATATCACGCGAGGCATCAGCGACGAGCGCAATCATCTCACATGGTTCTCGTTTGAGGGCGAATTCGTGGCTGATTATCCTTGCGTTCTATCAAGCCAACCTTCCCAGGCTACCATCGAAGCCATGATGTCCTGCCGTGTATGGAGGGTTAGCGGTGAGGAGTTGTTTGGCTTCTTCCGTCAGAGTATCAAGAACATGGAACTGCGTGCTGTTATAGGCAAGCACATGCTCAACCAGTTCAAGGCACGCTATCAAGACTTTCATCGTGCCACAGCCCGCGAACGCTATGAGTTGCTGCTGCAGCGTTGTCCAGGCATCGTGGAGCATCTTGACTTACAAGACCTCGCCTTCTTCCTTTGCATCACCCCAAACTATCTGAGCACGATTCGCAAGTCAATCACGTTCGAAAGCAAGAAATAGGGAAAAACTCTTTAACTAGTTTAAGACCTGCACCCCCGGCATCCGTTTTTCGGTCATGTCGGGGGCTTTTTCGTGGGATTTTTAGTAACTTTGCGGCAAAACCGTTAAGTATTCAAATTGATTGGCAAAATGAAATTAGTGTTTACAATTAAGAAGTATCGTACATCTATCATATTGTTCTTGGTATTCGAAACTATTGCCGTCTGGCTGTGGCAGGCTACGGGCAAACTGTTCTTTCTGCTTAACTTCTCCTATATTGGCATTTGGGTCGCATTGGGACTTCTTCTTTTCACAGAAGGCTGGAAGTATGCCAGAGAATTTACTCAGTTTGGTGTCGGCTCTTATATGCTCGTGTTTCTCGGTCTGATATGCCGTGAGAATTTGCAGATTGAAGGCCTGTGGTACTATCTGCTATGTGGTGTCGTGGGGGCTGGTACGCTCCATTATGCTATTGCTAAGATTCTCGGCCCGTTACTATTCGGGAGAGGATGGTGTGGATTTGCCTGTTGGACAACTATGATTCTCGATCTATTGCCTTACAAACAGAACAAAGTACCAAGAAAGAAGTGGGGTTTCATCCGATACATCATGTTCGCCTTGTCGTTGGCTATCGTCCTTCTCCTATTTTGGTTTGATATGGCTGATGCCTATACGATGTTTATACTCTTTGTAGTAGGAAACTTGTTTTATTATGTTGTTGGAATTGCCCTTGCCATCTTGCTCAAAGACAATAGAGCCTTCTGTAAATACATTTGCCCAATAACGGTATTCTTGAAACCTATGAGCTATTATTCTCTACTTCGTATCAAGTGCGACGAAGACAAATGCATCCGTTGCAGAAAATGTCTGAGAACATGTCCGATGGATGTTGAAGTAAACAACAATTCGCGCAGTCGTAAGAATGCCACCGAATGTATCCTCTGTCAGCAATGTACGAAGGTCTGTCCTACAAAGGCACTGAAATGTTGAATCAGTTTAAGTTATAACAATAACACAAAATGAATATGAACAAGAAAACCATCATCACCGCACTGTTCGCCCTCGTCACAATGGCGGGACAGGCACAGGAAGTGCGCATCGACACAGTGATTCCGAAATTCCTTTCCAACGGCTATTTCTTCCGTGAAATGCCTATGCTACCAGACGGCGAGAAAACCATGTCTCGATTGAAGGACAAGGAAGGCAACAGCGTCATCGTCATCAATGTCAACGCCACACTACCCAAGTCGCTCATCCGCAAGGCTATTCCCCGCGAACAGGTTCACAACGCCGATCAGTTCCTAAACGGACTGAACATGATGGCCACGGTGACCTCGCTGACACAGGCAGGCGTGAAGGCTGACGGCACGTGGTATTCGCCCAAGGAGGGTGAGCCGTTCCCGCAGTTCTCAGAGAAGGACATGGATGGGCGCACATGGACCAACGACAGTGTGAAGGGGCGCGTCATGGTGATTAACCTCTGGTACTCTGGCTGCGGCCCCTGCCGAGCAGAGATGCCCATTCTTTCCGAGTGGAAGGAGCAATTGCCTGGCGTAATGTTTTTCTCGGCCACCTACCACGATGCTGAGACCGCCAAACGCATCACCGACAAGCACCACTTCACATGGACGCACCTCGTCGAGGCCAAAGACATGATGGCATGGATTGGCTATGAGGGTTTCCCCCTCACCATTGTCGTCGACAAGAAGGGCATTGTCCGCCACGCCGTCCATGGCACCAACGAGACGAAACGCGAAGAATTATTAGCGAAAATCAAAGAGGCCGAGGCGCTTCCTATACCAGATGAAGAAGAATAACAAAGTAATTCAAGGGGGGGACAAATTGTACCCCTGTTGATTTGCGAGAAACTGCATAATTCCGGAATAAATGAAATCTCAGAAACAATACAAACGAATCTTGCTCTTGCTGGCCATGCTGTCGGCAGCGACATTTGCGAATGCACAGAATGATACGAAAGACTATCAAGTAAGTGGTATTGTACCCGATGACATCAGCAAGATTTACATTTACAAGAGTAACGGATTAAGTTCACCAGAGATGTTGGACAGCGTGGCCATTACTGATGGCAGGTTTACAATGAGTGGCACACGGCCCGCCTACGATCTACTTTCCTTAGGAACAAAGGGCATAAACAGTATCCAGTTCTTCAACGACGGCGAACCTCTGACGATGGACTTCGTCAATGATTCCCTATCGGCCTCGCCGCTAAATGAAAAGTTCTGTCGATACTGCAAAGAGAACAAACGTTTTACGGATGAATTCTATCGCCTTTTCATGGCTTCCCGGCAAACAAAAGACGAAGCCAAGATAAAGGAATTGGAACAACAGATTGCAGCCAACCAAGAAGCAAACGATGAATTTGCACGCGCCATTATCCGCGACAACCGCAACAACGTGATAGCCGCCTACTATCTGGAAGCCGTCAATGACTTTATGGACTACGAGGAATTGGCCTCTGCCCTTGACAGCACAGCCTACTACTATAATCATCCCCTGTTGACCGAAGCCAAAGCCCGATTGCAGATGCTTCGTAGCCGACAAATAGGCAAGCCGTTTTGTGATGATGTAGTTCTGCTATCGCCTGATGGGAGGCAGCACCGACTTAGCGAATGGTGCTGTCAGGGGAAATATGTGCTCATTGACTTTTGGGCCAGTTGGTGCCGTCCATGTAGAATGGAAATGCCGAATGTTATCCAAAACTATGAATGTTTCCGTGACAAGGGGCTGGAAGTGTTGGCCGTTTCCATCGACGACAAGAAAGACGCCTGGCAACGTGGCATCAAGAGTTTTGGCACCCCATTCATACAACTCTCAGAACTACAAGGCCGTAAATCCCGTCTTTGCGCCATTTACGGAATAAGTACCATACCCGCAAACCTCCTGATAGACCCGCAGGGTACAATTATCGCAGCCGATTTACGAGGGAAGTCGTTGACAAGGAAACTTGAAAGCATATTCAAATAATAGAACAAAGAATTTGCACGATTTAAGAAGATAAAATAAAACGAAATGAATATGAGAACAATGAAACTCTGGAGAAACATCCTCGTGATGACCGCTGCCATGCTCTCCCTCGCCTCTTGCAGCAGCGATGAAAAGGACGGGGATTGGGACCCAATGGTCTGGAAAGCCGAAGTGCCAGTTCAGGTAACTGACGGCATCTATGATGTCTCGGCTGATGGCGGGACGCTCACGTTCACCTGCCGAAACTATTCCAAGCCTTGGTTCGCCGGAGCCGAAGTTGATGGAGAGCCAATCCTTCCGCCCCTTATGGACGAAATTGGCTATGGGCTTATTTACGGTGAGAATTTCCGTGCAGAGATACACGGCAATAAACTATCCATTGAATTTAAACCCAATAAAAAAGCGCAGGCAACGAATACATCTATTACCGTGACAGCAGGTGATATCTTCTATACGTTCCGTTTCAAGCAGTTTGCAAGCACAGTGTGGCAGTATACCTGCCAAGTCAAGTACTCCCTCTACAGCGTGAGCGACGACCTTCTCCGGTTCTACAACATCACCGCAGAATACTTCGGCATAGACGGACAACAGCACACCGAGGTTATTACTGACAAAAGTTGGAGCTACATCCCCGAACCAGTCGGTTTCGCCGATATACCCGAAGATTTCAAGTGCAAGATAGTAGCTGTTCGCAAGTCTGACCTCCCCGAATTGACAGCTGACTATTACGAAATCGGATACGGGGTTGACGTACATGTCAACTTTCTCACTGCTGATGGCAAGTTGGTTTCCAACATAAAGCACACTATGCCCGACTCCTTCACCTTTGAAACATACAAGACTGGGATGCAGAAATTTCTGGAATCCACATCTAAGATAGAAATCACCGATTACTCACAGAAGTTTGATAAGGCAGACTTGATAGAAAGGCTGAAATAATATGAAACTGACAAGAACATTATTCTTTTTACTTGCTGCCTTCTCCTTTGCCTCTTGCAGCAGCGACGATGATGAAGAGTTTCTGATGGACCAACTCGCGGGCACTTGGGAGCAGGTGTATGATAAAGGTGTTGTGGCAGAGGGGTATGTGCAGTACACGTTTACGCCTGTCAAGCCGGCCACAGTGGGTGAATGTACCATTCATGTGTATGATGTCTTTGCAGGCGACACGACATTTGTGCGTGACTATGCACTGACCGAGGACCGCCATCTGGCTATATACAGTGGGCAATATGGCGCTACACCATCAGAAATATATGAATATGATGTACAGAGGCTATCGGCAAAAACGATGACTTGGCTTCTCACGAACTCAGATGTAGTGCTGAATTTTAAGAAAGTGAAATGAACAAGAAAACTATCATCACGACACTGCTCGCCCTCGTCGCAATGGTGGGGCAAGCACAAGAGAAAAGAGAATACAACATCAGCGGCTTTGTCCCTGATGGAATCGTGAAGGTATATCTTTACAAGACTGAGGGATTGGGAAACCGTGTGTTCCTCGACAGTGCTATCGTTGCCGATGGAAAATTTACAATGAAAGGCAACCGACCTGCCTACGACCTCGTGAGCTTGGGGAACAAGGGACTGCACAGCATCACGTTCTTTGTCGACGGCGAACCAATGACGGTGGATTTCGCCAATGATACACTTATAGCCTCAACGCTTAACGAAAAGTTCCAAGGCTATATGGCAGAAGACAAAGTGTTCACCGACAACTTCTACCGCTTGTTTATGGCATCGAAGAAAGCCGCAAGTGAGACGGAAAAACACGAGACAGAACAGCAGATAACAGCCAACAACGAGGCAATGATTGAGCAGGCACGACGCGTCATCCGCGAAAACCGCGACAACGTGATTGCGGCCTACTTCCTTCAAGCGGCCAGCGGCTATATGGACTACGAGGAACTATCGGCAGTCATCGACAGCACCACCTACTATTTCAACCACCCCTTGATGAACGAGGCCAGACAACGGCTGCAGGTCTTGCAACTTCGACAAGTCGGCAAGCCCTTGACCAATTTTGCATTGGCAGACCCCGACGGGCAAAGCCACCAACTTAGCGAATGGTGCGGACAGGGCAAGTACGTGCTCATTGACTTCTGGGCCAGTTGGTGCCGCCCCTGCCGAATGGAAATGCCTAATGTCATCCAAAACTTTGAGCGTTTCCGCGACCTTGGCTTCGAAATGCTAGCCGTTTCCATTGATGACAAGAAGAGTGCATGGCTTCGGGGTATCAAAGACTTCGGCACACCGTTCGTCCAGCTCTCGGACCTGAAAGGCCGCAACTCAGAACTCGCAGCCATCTATGGCATCACCACCATTCCTGCCAATCTCCTTGTCAATCCACAGGGCAAAATCATAGCCGCCGATTTGCGCGGCAAAGCTTTGACCAAGAAACTGGAAGAAATCTTTAATGACAAATAGAGCAATGAACAAGAAAGCCATCATCACCGCAATGCTCGCCCTCGTCGCTTTCTTCCTCGCCTCTTGCAGCAGCGACGATGACAACGAGGACAAAGTGGAACAGGTGACGGTTTATGTGTCAGCAGAAACTGGAACTTATCAGAATGTTCCAGACAACAATTCTGTTGAAGGTATGCTGATTAGGAAGAATGGTGCAGCCAATTGGAAGTGCGTCAGCTTCATGGAAATCACAGGCTTCACCTATGAGCGTGGCAACGAGTACGAACTGCTGGTGAAGAAAACGACCCTCGCCAATCCCCCACAGGATTCATGGAACATCAGGTACGAACTCTTCCGCATCGTCTCGCAGCGAAAGATTGAATGAATCACGCCTGTTCCTATAGTTGGTGCTTCCCCGTTTTTTCGCTATAGCGGGCGGCAGGGAGAGTTTTTATCTATCTCGACACCCCTTGCTGGAACTTCTGTATTCGTCCATCGTATCTGCCATCGGCAATGTCGTGGACTTCATGGTCGGCACGTCTGAGTTCGTTGGCATTGAACCTGCCCAAAGTGCTTGCCAGCCAGACAAACCAGTCTGCTACCTGCTTCAAGGTGGCACTGGCAAGGTCGGCAAACATCTTCAAGTAGTGCTTGATGGCGTATGACTCGTTGTCCCAGAAAATGTCGCCGTGTTTGCCGCCACGACCGCCGAAGCCTGAATAGGCAAAGTCTTGTATGGCTTTGATGCAGAACTGCAAGCCCTCGTCAATGCGGTAGATATAGGCAGATATGGCAAAGAACATCGGGTCTTGCCAATTACCACGCTCCTTGATGGTGTAGAAGTCCTGCAGCTTCTCATCGGCTTTCGCTGATAGTTTACCTACCTCCTGTTTTTTTGCTTCAATAGTATCATCAAGAGATTGGGAGCGGTTCGTCTTGTTCCTGATGTCAAGGTCGAGCCGGTTGCTGCGCTCAACCTTCGTGCGGTTGGCACTTGTCAGATAGTCGTGTTCCTTCCACAAGTCTGCCACTTCCGTTTTCGCTGCTTCGACCTCTGTCTCCACTTCTTCTTTCTCAGCTAAGACTTTCTTTGTCTCTTCCTGGAGCTGTTTCTTCTTGCTCTCCTGCTTCTGGATGATGAAGTCGTTCCGCTCCAGATGGTCAATCCCTGTCTCAGATTTCTTCTGCCCTCGCTGCATGTCCAATGTCTCAGCTACCAAATCCTGGATGGCAGACATGTCCTCGGCATTCAACTTGAAGGACTTGCCAGTGTCGTGGTCCATCCAGTCCCAGATGATATGAGCATGATAGTTCGGTTCCCACGATGCTGGGTCTTCGGTGGCTGGCTCCGCCGAGTTCTGTCGCGACTCGGCAATGTTCAAGCTTGCTTGACATTGTTCTCGCTGCTCCATCACTTCATAATGCCCTTCGTCCTTATGGATGTGTATCTGCAAGGCTCTGATGCCCCACCTCTCATGCACTCTTTCGGCATAGCGCAAAAGGTCTTCCATCGTCGTGTCTGGCTTGATGTTCACCACACCTTCACGGATGGGGCTGCACCCCTGACGGACACGCTGCTTGCCTTTCTTGTCCGTAAACTTCACGTCCTTCTCCTGCATCGCCCTGCCAGTCTTCTGCTTCACCATGATACGGATGTCTTCATAGTGCTGCTGAAGACTGACACCCTCCATGTCAGGTGCGACATACACTTCATTCAGATGGGCCAGGTCTTTGCGGATGTAGAGCATGGCAGGATTGAGGGATGCGATGTAGTCTGCGTCCCTCCTGTTGTGCCGCTCACTCTGGGCGATGTTGCACGGCTTGATGTGCTCGGATGCTTTTGCTGTTGTTGCCATAATTCTGCTTCAGCGGTTTTCTGTATAATCGGTTATCAGGGTATCGGGGCAGAGCCTTGATTGGAGGGTGCAGGGAGAGAGTCACTTCCTGCTCAGGGGTCTTGGGGGCAGATGCCACTGAGCGGAGCGTCCAGAGAGAAGGTCACTCTTTGGTCCGGGTTCTCAGGGGTGAAACTCATGAGCGAGGTTTCGGGGCAGCGTCCTGAACGGGTCAAGGGCAGAGCCTTGTGGGTTCTCAGGGCAAAGCCATGAGTCCCTCGGAAGAGCCCACAACTACGAAAGCGAAGCGTGTAGTTATAGTGGGCTATAACAAGGCAAGCCTTTTTCTCCCCGCACCACGTCCCAGACTGCCACGCTGTGCTCATGCCTCTGTTCCTTTCCCTTCTGTCGATACCTCTTGGAGCAAGCTCTCGTCTTGATGGCAAGAAAGCGGCTGTGGCTCTTCCACGACAGTAGGTTGTTTGTTCTCTTCTCGCATACCATCAGACTGGAGATTGCTGCTTGTTGGATAATGGCGGTTGTCAGCAACAGTTTCGCTTGATGACTGACAGACTGGACTCACGCGCTCGCGTAGATTATCATTAGATGGTAGGGAAAGAGAAGGAGTAAGGCAATGCTCCTTCATCCCTTCTGCCAGAGATTCGGGCGGCATGATCTTAGTCACGTTGCCTGTATCGGCAGAAGATGTCCCACCTGAATCTGTTGGTGTCGGCTTACAGACTTCAACTGTTTCAGCACCGCTTTTAGGTGGGACATGGTTAGTCGGTCTTGTCGGTTTCTCAATGGGCTTAACCATAGGGTTGCTGACAAAGAAAGGATTCTTGATTGTCCGCTGATCTGTGAACCAGACTGACAGGCACAACAGCGTGTGGATGGTCGTGCGGTTTGACGGTTCAGAACGGAGAATGCCCATCTGATTGAACTCCCTGATGATTCGGGTGGCAGTCTTCCGGTTGCAACCCCACATCTGGGAAAGCTCGACCTTGGAAGCCATGAACTGTCCTGGCTGTAGGACAGCTGAGAAATGGGTCTTGGTCACTGTTGTCTGTTCCATGAGGGTTAGGCGGATGAAGGTCTTGAAACACTTCATGCGGCTGATGTCCTGGCATTCATCCGACAGGTAATCATACTGTGCTTCATTCAGAAGCGTGCTGTATCTGATATTGGTGTATCGCATAATAACAAGTGGTTTTAATGAGGAAGTGGGACTGTCATGTCCCACCTCCGAAAGTAAGAATCATTGTTGCTGGACGGCAGCCGGCTTGTGCCGTTTCTTCTCACGCATCTGCTCCAGATGGGCATCGAACTCTGCCTGTTCCTGCTCGGAGAGCGTATAAGGCTTGTCGTATGCCCCTCCGCTCTGAATCCATTCCACAAGTTCCTTCTTGAAGAAGTAGAGCTTGTTGCCACGCTTGCGGTATGGGATGCGTCGCTCAGAGGTGAGGGAGTACATCGTGGAGCGTTTCTTGCCAATGAACTGACAGGCTTCATCCATCGTCATCATCTGGTCATCATCCTGGGTTGGGGATGAATCGTCCGCTTCCTTCTTCTCGTCAAGGCGGCTAATCACATAGTCCACCTTGGTCAGCAGTTCGCCGACTGCCTTGGGCAGCTGGTCGAAAGAGAGATTACTTTCATTTTGTTCCATGTGAGTTTTTAATTTTGTTTTAACGTCAAGAATATTATTGAGCAAGTGTTTCTTTGTCTGTAGTGGCACTTTCACTGGCATCATCCTTCAATGAAATGCGCTCGGATGCGTCACGTTTCAGTTCGTTGACCACCTCTGCATAGACCTGTGTAGTGGCAAGGTTGCTGTGGGTAAGCAGCTTGCTCACGGTGTAGATGTCCGTGCCTCCTGCCAGTTGTAAGGTGGCGAAGGTATGACGGAAACAGTGGAAGGTGATATGCTTGGTGATGCCAGCAGCCTTTATCCAGTCTTTGAGGTGGGCGGCAACCAGGTTCGGTGTCAGTTTCTTGAACACCTGACCCTCTCCACGCTCGCCGCACAGGGCAAGTGCCTCTTCGCTGATGGGCAGGATGGCATCGGTCTTTGTCTTCTTGGTGGTGATATCAAGCACCCATCCGCCATCGCCCGACTTCTTGATGTTCTCCCACTGGAGCAGGATGCAGTCAGACAAACGCAGACCCGTAAGGCAGGAGAACAGACCAGCACGGCGTAGTACGTCGCTCTTACATTCGGCCTTTGACAGCGCAACAAGTTCCTCCTTGGTCAGGTACTGCCGCTTGTTGCCGTGTCCCTTAGCCTTGACAAGTTTCTTGGCTATGTTCTCCTTGATATGTCCGTCATCGTATGCCATGCGAAGGGCGGCTTTCAGCTTTACGAGGTGGTTGTTGGCGGTGGTGGGCATCATCGGCTTGCCGTTATGATAGCACTCTGCCGACAAAAGATAATCAACAAACTTCTGGCAATACGCTACATCAAGGTCGCAGAAGCGGCACTCGCCACCCGAATATTTGACGAAGTGCTTGTAGGCAGCCTCCCAGTTTGCCTTGTTGGTTGTCTTGTTCATACACTGCTTGAAGTAGTCAAGAAAGCTCTCCTGGCCTTTGGAGCGGTCGAGGAAACCGAACTCCTCGTTGATGATGGACTCCGTGCGGCGGCACTTGATAAGCTCTGCCTTCTGCATGATGCTGCGGTTGTACTCCTGCTGAAACTTCTCAGTAGGGTTGGAATAAATGTATAAGCCCAGATACTCGCGTCTTGACAGACGGCCAGTCTTCGGGTTGCGGATTGGTGGATAGAAATCGAGATAGAGCGATGTCTGCCCGTTCTTGATGGGTCGCTTCCGCACTGTGACCTTGGTACACAAATTCGTCATGTCTGCTATTTTATATTGTTATTACATTTATCTATTTTTGGTTGTCCTTCGCTGCCCTTCATGGGCGGTTGGGACTTCAAGCGATTGCAAAGGTACGCCCTTTGTTTAGGTTGCGCCTAAAATGTTGACCCTCAATGTATCAGATTTAACCTGAGTTAGCGTTTGAGTATGAAATTGCAGCGAAAATCATACTATAAACGGGGCTGATAGTTGCACTGCATTCATTGTACTCCTTGATTCCAAAAGGATTGCCAATGTCGGGGTACATCTTTTTCGGATGGCACTGCAAAGTTAGAGAGAGCAAAGCTACAATCAGGGTACAACGGTCAGAAACCAGCCGTTTTGAGCCTCGGATTGCAGGATTGGTTCTAATCATTGCAGCAAGTAGTACCAACATTTGTACTCTCATATCCAGCTTCATGTCCGTTTCGCCTTGGTGCTGGCACTCGTTTTCTCGGCATTCTTTCGGGCTGCTTCCCAGTCCGCTTTGAGGTAGAGGTTAGCCCTGCCGCCCTTGGCTTTCTTGATACGGACACCGTGTGTCTCGGCAAAACGGCGTACTTGCGTCTTACCCAAACCATACTTCTGCATGATGTCAAAGCAGGTGTAGTATGCTTCCTGCTGTGCCTTGCCTTGTTCCTCATCGTACTTGGCAATAGCCTTCTCGACATCCTTTTTCCTGAAAGCAGTCGTACCCCAGGCATGGACGGATGCCAACTGATAGCGGTTGCGTATCTCATAAAGGCGACCATACTTGATGTTGAACTTGCTCATTACCTCTGCCAACGTATAATGGGAGTCGTGGGTAACACCTTCAGGGGCTATGTCGCTGGCTGGTGTTATGCGACACTTAGCTTTCTTGTTCACGTTGCCCGTCTCTGGCTTGGCAGTAGTTATACTCTTCTTCTTTTCCCTTTTGTTATTATTAAAAGGAAGGGAAGAAGAAGGTAGCACGACATTACAACCTTGGCCTTGGGCAAAGTCTGTGAGTTCCTGTAGGCTTATGCGTGTCATCCGCTTGCCGAGGTTGACGGCTTTCAATCTGCCTGAGGCAATAAGCAATCGCACCATCTTTGAACTGACAGAGATGGCGACGGAGGCATCCTTCACGGACAGAAGGATGTTGGGAATTTGTGAAGTTTGATTCTTGCCCATATCGAGTAATTTTGTCAATTTCTGCCGTTTTTCGGGGGATGGTCCCTGACGGAAACCAATTAAGCGGATTTAAGAGGAAATAAGGTGATTTAAGGGAACACCCTACGAACCCTCTGCTCATCCACCCGAGGTACAATGGCGGTACAAAATTACTCTAAAAGGGGCAAACGCGCAATAGGCAAAGAATAAGGTTAGTTAAGCGGAGTTAATTGTAAGACAGTGTTTTACGCGATTTGATTTAAGGTTTGTTTCGGTCTGTTTTGACCTAATTTAGTTGGTGAAGAATTCATGTGGAATCTTGTGTTGACCACAGCAGAGATATAGCGGGTGTTCGTGCCGATTTCCTCTGCCAGATTCTTCGCTGAATAGTCTTTGTCACGGTACTTCTTATCCATGACAATGATCTTCATGATCTTCTCCTGAATCTTATCCATTAACTGAGGACTTACCAGACCACGGTAATTTGCCTCTTTTTCCTTAATCTCCGAGATGTTATACTTGACCATCTTTCACTTCATATTTATTTGTAGGCAAAAGTACTACAAATATCCGAATAATTGTCCGATTTCTCCGTTTTTTTTGTAAAATTCGGGCGTAAATGGCATGTATTTTACAGATAGAATACAAATTTAGTGCCTTTTGAGCCAACTCCATCATAATCAGCGACTTCAGAAAACTGGCAGCTAAGTTCATCGATGGCTTCGTCATCGAGCGTGACTGTCAACTCTAATACTATTGCCCTCCGCTGTTCGCTGTAGCTGAGATTCCAGATACATTCGCCCAGAACGGCATTCACCACCGTTCTGATTTCGTCTTGAGTACGCCAAACAGAATCGAAATCAATCATCGTCAATACTTTCTGATTGCCGTTTCTATCAGTTCCCGTTGTGCCATGAATGAAGTGTAGCATGTCTTGACCAACTCCCAATTGTGGGTCAGAAACAGCACGCCTAAACATTTCTTGATGGTTGGCCAGAAAGCATTGTGGTTAGTTCGCATATAGTCACGGATGATATCCTCATCACTGACTCCGTATGACTTCAGCAAGGCCATACTGACTATGCCTGTCCTATCCTTGCCCGCCGTGCAGTGGAAGAGCGTACATTTTCCTTCTGCTGCTTTCTTCCTAAGATGGTTTACAACAAAGTCTAGTTGTTCACGGCTGTACTCGTCGGTAACAATCTGCTCATACAGAGATGCAAAGCCGGGTATCATCTGTTTCAGCTTCTCGGGTTGCTTACGCAGACTACGGATGATGGTCATAGGGTCAGAGCCAGTTTCATGAGTGATGCCGATGGCAGAATCCTTTAGCAAGGAGATCAGTTCGTATTCAACACCATCAGGTAGCGGATCAGGGAATTCATGGGCCTCAATAGGGGTACGCAGGTCTATGACACAGGCAATATTATACTTCTGGCACAGGACTTCGCATTCTTTTGGAGTAAGCGCACTGAGCTTGCCGCTACGCAGATACAGGCCATGAGGAATCTTGCCATTACCATCTTGTAAGGGAATGCCACCAAGGTCTCGCAGATTCAATACAGCCTTTCTCATAGAGTCTTAATTACCTTGCAGGGGTTGCCCACTGCAATGGAGTTCGAGGGTATGTCTTTCGTTACAACGCTGCCAGCACCGATGGTTACGTTGTCACCAATGGTCACACCAGGCAGGATGGTGACGCTGCCACCTATCCATACATTGTCGCCAATAGTGACTGGTTCTGCCCACTCCTTGCGACTGTTGCGCTCCACAGGGTCAGTACTATGACAGGCCGTGTAGATGCTGACGTTCGGGCCGATGAAGCAGTCGTCACCGATGGTGACAGGTGCTTCGTCGAGTACAGTGAAGTTGAAGTTGGCAAAGAACCGCTTGCCCACACTAATCTGCTTGCCGTAGTCGCAGTAGAAGGGCTGGATAATCAGGATCTCATCATCGGCGATGTGTCCCAAGAGACCTTTCAGGATCTCCCTTGCCTTCTGCTTCTCCGACGGGCGCAGCAAATTATAGTCATGGATTATCTCCTTCACTTCCGTCAGTTCCTCGATCAGTTGCGGATCGACGGCGGAATAGATCTCACCTGCCAACATCTTTTCTTTCTCAGTCATACTCATGCGATGCCTAAAAGTTCAATTTCAAAGATAAGCGTCGAGCCACCGGGGATGCCGGGCTGTGAGAATTTGCCATATCCCATCTCGGCTGGGATATAGAGTTCCCATTTGTCACCGATATGCATCTGCTGGATGGCGATGATCCAGCCTTCAATTAGGTCACAGAGGCGGCAAGCCAGAGGCACGCCGCCACGACTGCTATCAAACTGTTTGCCGTCAATCGTCCTGCCCGTATAGTGAGCAGTGATGATACTGCGAACCGTTGGCTTTGCACTATCCTGGTTGCCCTCGCTCAGCACTTTATAATAGATGCCTTTAGGCAGAGCCTTTACTCCTTCCTCCTTAGCTTTCGTCTCCAGCCAATCCTTGTTGGCCTGTATGTATTCTCGCTTTGCCATATTATTTGCAGATTTCCTCCATCTCCTTGCGTTTCTTTTCCTTCAACTCGTCGGCAGCATAGCCAATGGGAATCAACACAGCAGGTTCTTCGTTGTCACCGATGGCAAAGAGTTGCTTGCACTTCTCAGCGTCGAAGTTGCACACCCAGCAGGTGGCGAGACCTTGCTCAGTGGCAGCCAGACACAGATGCTCCACAGCGATGGCTATGTCAATATCACCATGATGCTTGCCGTCCGAGCGCACCCACTCCTCGTCGTGGAGGATCGAGCAGATGATGTACATCGGAGCCGTTGCAAACCACTCGCGGTTATAACACTCCTGCAACTTCGCCTTGTCGGCCTCGTTCTTGACTATGCGGAACATCCAAGGTTGCTTGTTCACCGCAGACGGGGCAAAGCGGACACACGCCATTACGTAGTCCAGCTTCTCCTGTTCCACACTCTTCTCCTGATAGCTCCTACAGCTATACCTCTGCTTGACTAAATCCAAAAATGCCATATATTCTATGTTATATCTCCAAATAATTCACTTTCTTGCCAGTCTTCTCAGCGTAGGCTATTTCCCTTTTAGTACTCTCACCGATATAGCCACCGACATTGATGACAAATATCTCGTCTGCCATATCGATCTTGCGCAGATGCATATCATCAAGCATTTCCTTCGTGCCAGGTTTCCACACCTCTTCATCGCCGGAATGCCCGAATAGACCGACACTGATGACAATGCAGCCTTCCAGTGTCAACCGTTTCTGAACTTCCATGTATTGCTCCTTGAAACGGGTGCTTCCGCAAAGTGTAACGACCTTATAGTTCTGTACCATAGCTTTTAATCCTTGAAATCCCAGAATCCCGTACCAGTCTCAGGATCAAACTTCCTACCGATAGCTCCGCCGACAGTTGGACGCAGTTCAATTTCGGCAGTATAGAGAACGATTGTGGCTTTCAGATGCCCTCCTGCCATTCCATGCTGACCTTCTTTCTTGAAAGAGAACAAGGCATGGGTATGGTGAAAGAGTTGACCGTTATCGTCTCTAACCACGTTTCCATTGAGTGACACTAGTTCAAGCATACCTTCCAACCGTTCTGTCTCAAAACTTCCAGTTTCAGGGATGAACACCTGCAACTCCGCACTCTGACAGCCGCCGATTCCAGAGAAAACGGCAGACGGTATGGATTCTTTTTCGCATATTTCAAGAAGGTTGCTAATAATTTCATCTCCTCGATCCATACGGATATAGTAGTTATCGCCTATTTTTCTGTATTCCATGATTTCTATTCAATGACGACTATTCTCATTTCAATATCATCTACAGGTCTGTCAGCGCGTCCTGTAGCTGTACCTTGAATCATTTCAACCACATCAAGACCTTCCTCGACCTCTCCAAACACGGTGTATTGGCCATCGAGATGTGGCGTACCGCCAACAGTTGAGTAGATCTTCAACTGTTCATCAGTCAGTCCTGATTTACCCACCTTACTCTCTGCTTCAGCAGCCAGTTTGTCTTGCAGTTCCTGAAGTCCCTCACGATTTCTGTCACGGCGCATCTGCATAATTTCAGCACGATGTTCGGCAGCAAGCTTATTAAAGGCATCCTGCACCTTCTGCATCCTCAGTTGCTTGGAGAACTGACGAAGTTGGCCTTCGTTATACACATCTCCCCAAACGATATAGAACTGCGAACCGCTACTACGGCGTTCAGGATTCACTTCGTCACCCTGACGTGCAGCAGCCAGTGCGCCACGCTTATGGAAAAGGCCGTCCTTAATTTCGGCTTCAAGCGTGTAGTCAGGGCCACCAACGCCCAGCATCTTACCAACAGGTGCGCCCTTGGAATCTGGATCACCGCCCTGAATCATAAAGTTCTTGATAACACGATGGAACAACGTACCATCATAATAGCCATCTTTCACCAGCTTTACAAAATTGTCACGGTGGATGGGAGTCTCATCGTAAAGGCGAACTACGATGTCGCCCAGCATGGTTTGAATCTTTACTTTCATAAACTATCCTAATTATTTGTGCAAAGGTACAAATAATCATGGAATTATGAGTACCTTTGCCATCCGATTTAATAAGAATTGTGAAATGGACTACCTGCCGAAAGATCCTGCCATACTGGTTTCGAGTGTGAATATGCTCCTGAGAGACGAGGAGTTTGACACGCTGGCATCACTGTGTTACAACTTCGGAGCGGAGCCAAAAGATATAAAGGACTACCTGTTCGGGCACGGTTTTGTGTACAGCGAGAAACAGAAACAATTCCGCCCGATAGGATATGACGCAGTAACAAGATGATAACAAAGGATAGTATTGAGACCGCCTACAGTTTCCTGCATCAGAAGCAGCGAATCTATGTCCATTCCACGCTTGACTGGCAGAAGGATGACATAGAATTGGCCATTTCTGACTATGCCAATGACATGTGTCAAGAACTGTATGATGCCATCAGTGGTGGCAGGGCCGACTTCCTCCGTGACCACAAACGGTTTCAGGAGGACATCACCAAGGCTGTTGAGATACTTGAAAAGATGCTATAACGATTATGACACTTACCTACATCTTCCATAGCGGCTTTGTGCTGGATACGGAGCAGTCTATCCTGGTCTTCGACTACTGGCTGGATCCAAGCGGCGTGATAGGAGGTGTACTAAAGAAGGACAAGCCCCTATACGTATTCTCCAGCCATTTCCATGAAGACCATTTTACGAAAGAGATCTTCGAGTGGAGGAAGCGGAAATCCGATATCACATACATACTCAGCAAGGATATTCTCAGACATAGACGGGCCAACAAGGAAGATGCAAACGTATGGCTGGCCAAAGGAGCCTCTTGGTCTGACGGCACTTTGTCCGTTTGGGCCTTAGGCAGCACAGACAGCGGCGTTTCGTGGATTGTTGAGACTGAGGGCAAACGTATCTTCCATGCCGGAGACTTGAACAACTGGTATGCGAGGTTCCTGCCCGAAGCCGTGCCAGGAGAGACCGTCTATAGCGAGGAGTTTGAAGAGGAGATTGACCCGATAGCCCACGAAAAGCAATACTTGGGCGAGCTGAAGGATATACGTAAGGTGGCTGACAGCTTTGACCTTGTCATGTTTCCGATAGACGGGCGCATTGGCAACGGCTACACCCTTGGTGGCAGACAGTTCATCGAGCGCTTCAAGGTCGGCATGTTCGTCCCTATGCATTTCGTGGCCAGCGGCTTTGAGTCCGCTTGGCGAATGAAGGAATTTACAGATGAGAAAGGCATTCCATTCTGGGAGATAACCAAGGAAGGAGAAACGATAGAATTATGAAGTGGACTGTATTATCAGATAATCGAAGCAGCGATAGCCGTCTATCCACAGAGCATGGACTGTCAATCTTCCTGCAAACAGAGCGGCACAAGATCCTCCTTGATACAGGAGCGAGTGACGTGTTTATACGAAACGCAGAAAAGTTGGACTTAGATCTCAACGATGTTGACTATGTTTTCATTTCTCATGGGCATAGCGATCATGCAGGCGGCCTGCGATATTTCTTGGAGCATAATCAAAAAGCCCAGATTATTGTCTCGCCCGATGCCATGAGTGGTCAGTTCTTTTCCAAGCGGGGGAATCTACATAGCATTACTAGTGAATGGCCGGAAATAGACAATGACAGACTAATTTTGATAGACCATACTTGCGAAGTGGCTGAAGGTCTCCATATGATTGCCCATATTTCTCAGATTCATCCGATGCCCAAGGGGAATCAGAACCTCTATGTACAGAATACTAATGGATGTTATATCCACGACGATTTCCGCCATGAAATTGCTCTGTATGTCGATGGACTGTTATTTACTGGCTGTGCTCATAGCGGACTGGAGAACATTCTGGCTGCTTGCCCTTGGCCAATTCATACCGTTGTTGGTGGTTTCCATCTGCTTGACGGTCTGGAATCGAAAGAAGAACAGGCGGCTTTGGCTCAACGGTTGAAAGCTAATTATCCTGAAACACGATTCTACACCAGCCATTGCACAGGTGATAATGTGTTTGAGGTGATGAGGGGCGTGATGGGAGAACAACTACAGTCCTTCAGATGTGGTACACATATCATAGGCGGCTCATAAACTTTTCCTTATCCACGACATATCGGATATGAATACCACCGCCAATCAAATCTTCGCCACAAAAAGCTGTCACATGGAACGTTATCTGCTTTCCATCGACCTTAATCACTTCAGCAACAGCTCTCACAGTATCGCCAACCTTGGTAGGTCGGAGATGTGACGATTCAATATGACCACCCACGGTTGTACAACCATCTGGCAGTTCATCAGCTACGGCAAGCATGGCCGCATTTTCCATCAAAGCTGTCATTGCAGGCGTTGAAAGGACTGGCAAATCACCAGATCCCATTTGGATTGCGGTAACGGCATCACTTACCTTCAATTCACTTGTATGCCTCAGTCCAACTTCCAGCATCGCTTAATACTTTTTGAAATTATACTTGTTTCTAATCTCTGTCTTTTCATTTTCACTTAAACTAGTGAAGTACCCTTTCCAGCCTGGGCAGAAGTTGATGTGCCAACGCCAGAACTTACCTAATAATGAATTGGGCTTTTTGTCATAATGTGCCCGGAGCTTACATTTCTCACAATTCTCTGCCATAATCCGTTGAAAGTATTGTATAGTTGGATGCAAAGATACAAATAATATAATAAATGGCAAAGAATAACCCCCAAAAACAAAGGCTCAAACATGCATCTGCATACTCAAGCCTTATATTGTAAGGGGATGTCCCAATTTTAGTAGACCATTTCTGGCGACCTTTACACCCTCATTCTTACGAAATGAAGCATCCCCTCGTAATGATTCTGCTGCAAAATTACGCATTTTTAGTTAGAAAACCGTTTTTTCTTGTAGAAAATCATTGTAATTTATGTTAAAATGCTTGTTTATTCAAATAATAGTTGTATATTTGCAACGTGTTTTTCATAGTATTAGATTTAAGGTTAACAGGGGCGCAGCGGCGCCCCATTTTTGTTTTATACACCCCAAATATGTGATATTCAATCGTTTATATATGATTTCGTGGACATATCATAATATAGTGCCTCCAGTTCCTGAAGGGTCAGTTTCTCCACGGAATGCTCGATGATACGTATCAGCTCTTCACGCCGATAATCATCAGATTGGGTAAATTTGTTCATATATGCCATAGTTCTTAATTGGTCATTAGTATAATTACACCGCTGATACAGATGTAGGCATAAACGATGTAGCGGAAGATGCGGTTGGGGATATGTTTGAAGACATAGGCACCCAATATTGTGCCGATGATGACACCGCCAAGGCCATAGAGATAATCAACGGCGACAGTCGTAGTGAAGAAACCGTTATAGGATCTTACGCCAGTCATCATCAAATTGCCAATCAGGAAATAGGTCTGAGCCATTGCCATATACTGTTCCTTCGTCGGCTCACTCTGGATGAAGTAAAGCACGGCAGGTGGGCCTTGCATACCGAAGAATCCACCCATCAGTCCGCTCAATGCTCCTGCACCTACCTGCACTTTTTTCGTCGTTGGCAGTTTAATACGAGTACTAAACAGCATGAAATAGATGCTAATTAAGATAAGTGCCACACCAAGGATGCGTCGCAGAATGTGATCTTCGATACGTGTCAGGGCGAAGATGGCAATGGTCGAGACGATGATAAATGTCAGCAGGATCGGCCAAAGCCGTTGCCATGTGACATAGTTCCGCAACCGCCACACGATAGCTGCAGAAGTTGTGATTGCCAGTAGTCCTGAGAGTGTTGTTGCCTCGCCATACGTGGGCATAAGGAACGGCAGCATCGTCATGATGAAGATGCCGAAGCCGAAACCCGTGGTGCGCTGGATGAAACTCGCGCCGATGCTCATTAGGAATATGGAAAGGACTATGCTGCTCATTGCTATAAAACCAAATGTTTCATGGGATGACCACCCCATTGGTTGTCATTGACGTATTGGAAGCCCACGGAGGTGTACAATGCCTCGCCGACAGGATTGGCCTTATCCACTAAGAGTCCGACACAAGGCAGCCCCTGACTATTAGCCCGTTCTTTGGTAGCCAACAGCAGCTTTCGGGCGATTCCCTGACGGCGATATTCAGGAAGCACGGCCAAGGAGTCAAGATACAGTTCGCCTGCCTGCGTCTCGTCATCCATACCAGAATGATCCTTGCCGATATGCTCTTTGGCAGCCTCGATAAAAGCGCGACGAAGTCCATGCAAACGTCCACCATCATAGCTGACAGAGATACCGACAACCTTATCTGCATCCAATGCCACTAGTGTATTCCGATAGCTGTACTGCGAATCCTCACTTTCCACAAGCATGGTCATCAACCTGCGGAAGTCCTCCAGTCCGTAGCCCTCGCCACAGAAATACAGACAACAGTCATCCGTCATGGCTGTCATTATCAGGCGGGCTATCTCTGCTGCATGGCTCTTGCTTGCTTCTCGAATCTCAATCATTGTTTATCCCACGTCCAGTATTTCGTTAACTCTCCAACTATCTCATCCCAATTCTGCATTGTAAACGTTCCTGGCCCAATCATCATGATGGTCATTTCCAAGTCATCCCAACAGCGATAGAGATAGGTGTCTCGGAACCCGTTACGGAGATAAAAAGCATGGCGGCGCTGCCTTTGCTCCTTGTTGTTACATTCCTGACGGGGAGACTCCATATCCAGAACACAAGACTGTCCCTTGTATTTTTCCAAGAGAGCAGTCAGTATCTGCTGACCTTTGCCCTGACCTCTCAGTTCTGGTCTCACAGCAAAGTACCAATACCAATTGAATGAAGTTCTTGGATTTACAATCGTAAAACCGATGAAGTTATCTTCCTCATAGTAAGCTGAGAAATCAAGATGCATCTCGCCAATCAGCCGTACCAATTCATCCCAGGGAATCTGTTCGTTCTCTGGGAAAGCAGTCTGATAGAGATGTTTTATCTGCTCATTGACGTTTGCTGCTGTTATCTGATTCTGTGTCATCTTTCTTTTTGGCGTTTGCATTCAATTTCATAATCTCGCCCCAACGCGTGGTTGGATTTGGACTCTTGAAATCATGCTTGATGGCATTGGCAAAGACATCAGCCTTACCTTTTCCATCCTTTTTAGTGTATTGCTGGGAACCGAGAACGATGGTCTCGCTTCCATGCAGTCGGTTAATCCTATCTACCACTTCATCGAGACGCTTCATCTTTTGGAACTGCTCAGCGTTAATGTCGAAGAGATCCTGCTGAATAGGCGAATCTGCACCAATCCCCATGACGATAACCCCCGCTTTCTTGTATTGGTAGCCCTCGCGATAGATTTTCTTCAGCACCTCGTTGGCCGTCTGGATGATGGTGATGCTGGAGCTGGTCGGAGTAATGAGCCGCTGCTCCAGAAAATTCCAATACTGCGGTAAATCTTCACGGAAAGCGTTTGTGTTCAAGAACACACCGACGATAGAGGCCACCGTGTTCTGCATTCTCAGCTTCTCGGCACAGCGGGCAGCATAATTCGAGACATGGGTACGCAGCGTTTCTATATCACCTATCATACCATTGAACGAGCGGCTGGTGCAGATGGATTTCTTCTTCGCCAGTTCCTCATTCGGTACCACATCCTCACCGTTGAGTTCCTGCCAGGTGCGGACGATGTTGATGTTATTGAATGTCAGCCGTACCCAGTCCTTATGGTGCTGGGCAAAGTCGTAGGCAGTATTTACGCCAAGGGCTTGTAATTTGGCAGAATAACGTCTGCCGATGCCCCAGACATCATCTATAGGGTAAAGTTTCAGGGCCTTGATACGTTTCTCATCCGAGTCTATCATGCAGCAATGCCTGTAGCCCTGATATTTCTTCGCAAAGTGCGATGCCATCTTCGCCAGCGTCTTGTTCGGAGCCAGGCCGATACTGACAGGAATACCCACATATTGCTTAATCTTCTTATGCAGTTCCTCTCCCCATTGCTTCAGATTAAAGTTCTCCATCCCGTCGAGATAGACGAAGCACTCGTCAATGGAATAGCGGAAATATGCCGGAGCCTCCTGCCTGATGATACTCACCACCCTACCCGTCAATTCCCCATAAAGTTCATAGTTCGATGAAAAGACTGCGATCTTCTGATTGGGAAATTGCTCCGCTAACTGGAAATACGGAGTACCGGCCTTGATACCCATCGCCTTGGCCTCATTACTGCGGGCTACCACGCAACCGTCATTATTGCTCAGAACCACAACCGGCTTTCCGTTCAGATCAGGACGGAAAACACGCTCGCAGCTCACGTAGCAGTTATCACAGTCGATGATGCCGTACATATTTATTCTAAAGTGAAGTACGACTTCGACTGTTCATCATATCTGATATGCATCCCAAAATGTAAGTTATGAGAAATAAGGCATTCTTCCATTTCTCTGATAGCGCCTTTTCCCATGTTTCGATATTTGAGAAAGTCTTTCTCTTCGTATTCAACCATATGATAAACATGATAGAAATCAGCTGCTTTCAACACGTTTTTAATTCTGTTTGGTAAATTCAAGTCATTCACACGAGTGGCTAAGAACGAGACAGCTTCATCGTTTATCGCTATTTCTTTCATATCAGGATTATTAACCCAGAATTCTAAATACCTATACTCGTTTAATACCACGTGGGAATATAATGGATCCCTCCTTTCCTCAAAAGACAACAATTCATTGGAATACAACGATACGGCATCACGCATAAAGTCGACTTCATTAAGCACAATTTTTTTTGAGCTGATGTTTTCGACCGCTCTCTGTCTGGATTTATTAAACGTGTTACTGCTATGCAGAACGCCAAGATTTGATAACAGTTTCATCCTTAGCTGAAACGAAAGCTGATGCAGTTCCTTTGTTTGAGCCTTAATCTTTTCAAAACTGATTGTCTCTTTTCTCGTCTTCATATTGCCGTAATATTTCTTATCAAACTTTCTCGATAGTCCTAATCACGTGAATCACCACACCCCATACCTCGAAATACTCAGGCGTATCAATCTTGAATACCGGGTATTCGTCATTGGCAGGGCGCAGCTCGATATAGCCGTCTTTCCTATGGGTCAGATCCAGGTACTTCATCGTGAAGCCTTCGCCTCCCCACCAAGCCACAACGATAGAGCCGTCATGTGGCTGAACAGCCCTGTCTATGATGACGCGGTCACCGTCCAAGATGCCAGCATCCTTCATCGAATCACCCTGAACATCGCCATAGAACGAAGCCTCGGGATGCTTAATATAGTCACGATTAAAGTCCAGCGTCTCGTGCGCATAATCCACCGTAATATCCGGAAATCCCGCAGCGACCTCCGCATGTTCCAGCTCCAAACTACTGTCAAACACACCTTTAATGATCTTGATGTTGCCCATAAATACTAATAATTATCAAATTCAGGCACAAATTTACACATAATTCTCGAAATCTCAGTGAAAAGTACTATATTTGCAAGAAATTTTAAGAATAGAAGTAGCAATAATGAAGACAAAAGGCGTGATATTATTGGTAGCATTCATTTCAGCCGTAGTCGGCATCATAGGCTGCCAGACAAAGCAAACCCAAAATGAACCGATTCCTGCAGAGCCTGACTATCAGGA
>JAEEGJ010007993.1_pt1 | contig 29565 bp, 24 predicted proteins | sample 8958761 | NCBI WGS metagenome assembly JAEEGJ01 (sample SAMN16246546, study PRJNA631951) | gut metagenome | biome: gut microbiome; feature: rumen; material: RS-attached | host: Bos | place: Iran: Karaj | collected 2018-10
AGAACGGTTACATTTTCATCTCTTAATCTTAGTGCAGATTTGGACAGTTTTAGACGTCTAATATAAACTGCCGGTGTCATATTCAAGTGTTTAATAAAAAGCTTCCTAGCATACCAAGGTGAAAATGCTGACACCCTTGCAAGGTCGCCTATATTAATCTCCTCTGAAATATGCTCACTGATATAATCCTGCATTTGTCTGACCGCTTCTTTGTGTTCCTTCATCTGCTTATCTCCTTGTGAGCACATGATATTATATAAGACAAAATCATTTCTCGACATTTTTTGCTTTTTTAAGAACGGAGTCAATGGCTCACTTTCGTTATGGACCACTAACCCCGTCCCCCTGGTCCATTATTTTGGGAGCAGATTTCTTCAAAAGCCTTGGCGTAACACTCTTCTGGTATTTCAGGCCAATAGCAGCTACCATTTCGCTCATAGCATAAATCTATTGCTCTACTTATAAAAGTACCGTGGGTATGCTCGCCACATTCTCCCCTGACCAACAGCTCTGTAAAACGAGTCCAAAAGGGAGCTATTTCATAAAGCCCTGCATTTTTCATTTCTAACAATAAATTATCAATGTCGGCCTCTAATGTAATCCACTCTGGCTCCCATTTGCCATCTTCACCATTTAAAATCATAAACTGATAATAAAATGGAATATCAACCGAAGCGCCAGCCGAACCCGGATTCCATATATGAGTAGAGCCACATTTGATATCTATCTTTCTGTGTATGTGACCAAAAATAATGTAATCTGCTTTTGTTTCCTCAACGATTTCATTCATAACCGGTTCATTATTAATGAAAATCTCATTTACTTTTCTAGGAGAACCGTGACAAATTACAATATCAGGCAAGCCTTGATTTTTGATTCGCATGGAAATGGGAAGACTTTTGAAAAACTCAATATCCCCATCGGTAAGATGTGTATTTGCATATCTCAGCATGCCAACTGTGCTAGGATAATCATCCCACTCGGGATGTCCTTCGCCTATCTTGTCTATTTGATAATTTTCTTTGTTGCCTCTGAGAAAATAGCACTTATGATTATCGCGGAGTTTGTACAGGGTTTTCATAATCTGCTCTACCCCTGGAAACTCCCCCATATAGTCTCCAAGAAAACAATATGCATCAATATCTTTATCTTTCAAATATTCCAGACACCTATCGAGAGCTATATTATTCCCGTGAATGTCAGAAAATACTGCAATTTTCATAAATATCCGCCCCGTGGTCCACTAGTTTACATAATCCCACAAATTTATTCTAAGACCTGTATCCTCTTCCTCGTCAATGATTCCAGGAACGAACTCTGTCGAATGTGTATCTCCAGTGGCACGGTCGATATAAAAGTACTCATGCGCACCTGTGTAAGATCTAAAATCAACAATTATTTCATCGGCACCCTCTTCTGAAGTAACAGCAGTATAGCATGGAGCATCTCCATCATAATCTGCATATTCAGGGTTTTCAGAGCATAAGTAATTCCATACTGCAGCGTTTGCCTGATCATCTGTCAGTTCCTTTTTCTCGCTATCAGTGGAAGCCTCTGCCTGGTCATCACTTTCTGTAGAAGTCTCCTCCTCTGTTACTGTAGCCTCCACTTCCGGTGCTTCCTCTGTATCTGCGAGTTGAGTCTCCTGGGCTGTTGAATCTTCAACCTCTTCTGTGTCTGTGTTGCCGCAACCCACAAACATAAATCCGATTACCAACAATGGTAATAACTTCTTAAACTTCATATAACATTATCCTCCTTCAAAGCATAGTTTGAATTATCTCTACGAATTATTTTAGCCCATTTTTCTTTTCTATGCCAGTTTGCATTCTCAGAGGATAACCTTCGCCCTGCAGCCTAAGGATTGAAAATCGTTCTTCCTTTTCAAGCTTAAATCCATTGCGCTGATAAAACTCTATCGCACCAACATTTTTAGAAAACACCTCTGTATACATCACATCATAACCTATCAAATTAAAGGCGTATTTTAAAAGCTCCGTCCCCACTCCAGACCTTCTGGAATTTGAATCAGTTACCAATACATCCAAATACAATTCATTATCCCCTTTAACAACAGGACTTTGAAAAATTGCATTCATCTGACTGCTTATGATTGCCCCGCGTATCTTCCCAAAATATTTCTTACAGACTTCAGGTTTAAAATTTATTGGCCGCTTCTTGCAGGTGGCAAGCCCCATCAATCCCAATACCTTGTCTTCTGCTATATAGCAAAGAAACAGCTTTGAATCAAATATCTCAAGAAACAACCTTCTTTTTAATTCCTCATCTTTGGAAAAGGTCATAAACCTTCCAAATCCTGCCATGAAAAGCTCTACTGCCGAGACCTTTTGTTTCTGATTCAATAAGCCAAACTCAATTATGTTATCCATGCAAAATACCTATTACATATGAAATGCGGCTATGGCAAAGCATACCGCTGAAATTGCAGACATTGGTGTCATTACAAGCTTTTCCTTTCTGCTTGTAGAGAAAAAATTCATTATCGTATTTGCGATAAAAAATACCGCAAATGCGATACATATGATTTTGGTTACCCTCTCAGTCATAAAAATATCGCACTTGCCTCCGGCGGCCAAAAGAATGTTAAGTGCAAAGCCCTGTACCAGCAGTTGCCCTATGGCTGCCGCTCTTAACTCCTTTGGCCATACCTTGTACCGACCTCCCATGGTAAGCTCTCCCAGTGGTAGTCCCAGTATCAAAAGAATGCTAAGAATAATTACAATAATTAATAATACTGCCCCTACATAAATCTCCATACTACTTGCCTCTCTTATTTTTCTTTTCTAGCTTTAAAATATTCTCATAAAACTCAATATCCGACCTGGACCGCATAAGTCCGTAATCAAGCATATAGATCTGATACCTATATGAGCTATCTGCAACTGCACTCAAGTCCTTTTCACCTGAGACCTCAAGCAGATTTTTGACAATAGCTGAATCTGCCTTTATACGTTTAACACCTGCGGCAAGAGCATCATCCTTGGTGCTGTCGACAAACTGTTTTATAACTAAAAGACTGTCGTACTCCTCCTTCAGGCTTTTAATGTAATCCTCCAAAAAAGATATACGCTTGTCGGCGGGTGCCACTCCAAGAAAATACAATTTTCCTGACTCCATGCTCTTCATCTTTGAGGTGTTAATGGACGTTCCTATCCACTCCTTATAGGCTTCTACTCCCTTTTGGGTGACACTATATTCCTTCTTTAACTTGCCCTTTTCCTGGTACTCCTTCACAAGAATATAATCCTTTTTCAACAGGTTTTTGATGGCAGTTTGAATGCTTCCCAGACTGTCACTACATACTGTTGACAGATTTTTCTTGATATATGTACGCATGTCGTAAATGGTCATCGCTTTAAATATAAGCATGCTTAAAATAATGAATTCCATAAAATCCCCCTTTATATATTTCTAACAGGAATATTACTATTAGTAATATTATTTGTCAACTAATTATTACTTAAGTCCTTTCTATCCACACCCATCCATGGATTGTATTTTTACTCAACTGATAACTATAAAATAATTTTCTCTATTCAAGTTATTGTTCTTTATAATGGGTTCAAAATATATTTTCCCAATAAAAAATCATCTCCCGGGATATTTCCCAAGAGATGATTCCCACATTCTTTTTCTTTTTTAGGTTACAGATAAATGGTCTTTTCCTTTGTCCCCAGGTCCATTTTTTCCCGATAAAATGACCCTATGACTCCGTCCCCCAGGTTCACTATAGGCCTTGCTTAGCATCCTCTGCTGTAGCAAAAGGTCCTGGAATAACATCTGCTCCTCGATGATTTCCTGCATAGTCATAATCAAAGGTAATTGGTGTTCCATCAGGGTTCTCAAACTTCTGCTGTGGCTCAAAAGCTTCCCCTAGAGTTTCAGTTGAAATCATGTCAACCTTAAAGCCAGCAAGAGCCTCATAAATATTGGTATCAAGGAAGTAGCTTCCATCCTTTTCAACTACATCCACATAGACCTTGCCTGATTTATCCGTAAATGCGTTATTCTCCTTTTTATAGCCTGTTGCACCTTCAAAGTAGGCATTGCCGTCAATCCATACAGGAAGATGAGCAAAATGCGATGGCTCATGCTTCATCATATTTGGATATTCTTCCTCCAAATCAAACTGAGGCAACCACTCATCATAGGTTGGATAATCGTCGAAGCAATAGGTTCCAACCTTCCTGTTTTCAGCGTAGGTCTTGCTTGGATCTGAGTCATTTAAAAGCACCAAATCCTTTGAAGGCCATTTCTGGATAAATATGTTGTTGTAAATACGGTCGTCACCATGAAGAATGGTCATAAAGCCCATAACCTCAGTTCTGTGAGGCATGTGATAAGGAGTATATCTCCAGGTGGTTCCGTCACCAACATAGGTAAATGAGCCTGCGCAAAGGTTATGAATCATAGCCACGCCCTGGGTTGCAATGCGTAGGGAAACATCTGACAGCAAAATATTGTTGTCGATGAGTGTAGGGCCGTGGCTAACTTCAACAAACAAATCCTGGCAGGTCATTCCACCCTTAAGCTGCTCTGCAAAATCCGGACACATGTTGTCATGCAAAAGATTCTGGGTGATTCTAGTGCCCTGTGCCTCCCAGTCACACCAGATTCCCATTGTGCAGTGGTGAATATGGTTGCGTCTCATAATCACATCGATAGCTGCATGCATTTTTATTCCTGCTATCTCAGCGCCACCAAGCTCCATCATATTGTTGATATGATGAATATGGTTGTCTTCTATTATGCTAAATACTCCACCCATACGGCCTATAATTCCGCCCTGCTCACAATGGTGAATGTTGTTGCGGCGAATTATATGACCACCAATTTTTTCTTTTAGCCAACCATAATACTGCCCACGGCACACAGAGTCTCGCTCCATCTGAGTTGGACTCTTTACATGTTTAGTTGTATAGAAATTGCTGTTTTCCGGATCAAAGTAACGGCCTACACAAATTCCTGCACATTTACTTCCCCAGATTTCACAGTCCTCTATAATCCAACCCTTGCTCCAATGTGGGCTAATCATACCATCCTGATATGCAGCCGGTGGAGCCCAGGTTGTTGCAGCTTTATTGATGTTGAATCCACTGACAGTAATGTAGCTTATGCCCTCCTCACTTGGCATGAAGCACTCACGTCTTACTGTAATCTCAACATTTTCTTTGTTAGGGTTTGCCCCGCCAAAGTTGGCGTAAATTATTGTTTCATCCTTTTTTTCATCCTGTTCAGCAAACCATTTTTTGCGAGAATTCTCAGGGTCCCAGGAGCACTTATAAACTGCCCCCTCAAGACACTCGTCGATACTTAAAGCCTCGTATAATGCCTGGTCATTTAGCCAGACACAGCCTGTATGTTTATTTGGTGTTGCAAAATACCAGTCGCCATAGACTAAAGTAGTATAAGGATTGTAATTGCCAAAGATACTGTTTTTAACCTTGGTAACCCAAACATCATCCTTGAATTCTTGCCAGCCAGTAACCTTTTCAGCACCGGTTATGACTGCCCCAAGAGGCTTTTCACTTTTATATACAATTCGACTATCTTTTGTTCCGGCATTAACCGGATTAACATACTCGCGATATGTTCCAGGAGCCACTAAAACTTCGTCTCCCGGCCTGGCAATCTTGGCCGCCTCATCTATTCTTCTGAAAGGTAATTCCTTAGTTCCGTTTCCGTCATGCTTCGCATTTACGTTTACATAAATTGTCATATATACCTTCTTTCTTTAACCCTTAACAGCACCTGACATCATACCTTTTACTAACTTGTCCTGGAAAACAATAAATAAAATAATCATTGGTAAAACCGACAGTGTCAAAACCGCCATAATCATTGGAATGTTCATTGCATGTTCACCCTTGAACTGACCAAGCACAAGTGGAAGTGTCTTGTTTTGTGGGCTGATAATCAAGGTGTTTGCAAAGGCAAATTCATTCCACATGGATACACCATTATAAATAGCAAGGGTTGAAAGTCCTGATTTTGACAGTGGTAAAATCAAAAAGAAAAATGACTGATATCTATTACAGCCGTCAATTTCTGCGGACTCTTCAATCTCCTTTGGAATAGTTTTCATAAAGGCGGTGAGAATGAAGATGGACATTGGAAGAGAAAAAGCCACGTATGGACCTATCAATGCCTTAAGAGAGTCATAAAATCCCACCGCAGTTGTTAGCTTGAAAATCGGGATGAGAGTTACGTGCATAGGAACTGACATCATCGCAACTATCATCGCATAAATCCATGGGTTGAGCTTAAAACGCATTCTCGAAAGTGGATAGGCTGCAAAGGATGAAATTATAAGCATCAGTATCAGCGATACGCCAACAACGATGACACTTCGGAGGAAATATCCGAAGAAGCCCTTTTTCACCACCGTTACAAAATTCTCGAAATACCATGGATCTGGCAGATGAAACACACCCTGCTGGAGCATATCAAACTGCTTTCGAAATGAATTCATTATCATAAAAAAGAACGGCGTAAGGGTAATCACCAACATGATGCATGCGAAGAAAATCGCAATGGCCCAGGCGATTCTGGATTTGATTTTAGCCTTACGGTAGCCCGAATCTTTTATATTTTCTTTTGCCATAATTAATCCACCTCCTTAACCTTAAATACTTTGTTAAAGATAAGAGCAATAGCCGTTATGAGAATAAACATTCCCGCTGCTACCGTTGAACCATAACCCATGTTGAACTGCTGGAATGAAAGCTTATACATGTAGGTGGCCATAAGTTCTGTGGCCCCTGCCGGTCCGCCCTGAGTCATGTTCCAAATCATATCAAAGTACTTCAGTGAACCTATAAGTGACATGGTACATGCCGTCTTAAAAATTGGTCCAAGAAGTGGAATTGCTATATGCTTTATGTACTGCCATCTGGTTGCCCCGTCAAGGACTGCAGCCTCATAAATTGTTGTGTCGATATTGCCATATCCGGCAATAAAATAAACCATGTAAAATGGAGTGAACTGCCATGCCATAACACCGATTACTGTGTACAGTGCATTAGGTGCAGTTCCCAAAAGATCAATTGTTGTTCTCTTGCCTTGAATAAGGGTGGCAAGGGAAGAAATAATACCTCCGTTAGTTGCAAGTGCATAGTTAAAAAGGAATGCAATGGCAACTGAGCTCATTAAATATGGAAGAAACCAAATTACCTTAAAGATATTGAATTTCTTTCCGCCGGCATCTAAAAATGTCGCAAGAAGCATACCTAGTGGTATCTGCAAAAGAATTGAAAATACCATTACTATCAAATTGTGCTTGAAGGATTTCCAAAACATCTCATCATGGATAAGTGTTTTCCAGTTTTCAAATCCCACAAAAAATCTTTCTGCAGAAATACCGTTCCATTTATAACCGCTTATTACAAACGTATCAATAACAGGATAGATTATAAAAATAGCTATAAGCAAAAGTGCAGGTATCAGAAACACAGTTGCGGCCCTGGCTGTACTTCTTGCCTTAGCCTGCGCAAGGCTAATTCTATTATCTTTTCTCACGTTATCTCCCTCCTCTGCGTTTTGTAATACCCCAATAGTCTTTGTGAATCCCCCGGTAAATACATGCCCCCAGAGCCTAAGCCCTGAGGGCAGCCTTCATCACATCAACAGCAGATTAAAAACTTTACTGTTCAGCAATTGCTTTCTTCATTGCATCATCCTGCTCTTTTCCAATCTGCTCAGGTGTCTTCTCAAGTCCAAAGAGCTCTGTCATGCAATCCTTGTGTACTTCTGTAACAGATGCTGGCAGATACTGGTCATACCAAAGCTGTACATTTGAAGCATCAAAGAATACCTTAACAACTACCTTGTTATTAGGATCTTCTATCTTTGCATCAAATCCCTTGATTGAAGGAATGTTTCCACCTTCCATCTGCATATCGTTATATGTATCATCGTTGTAATACTGAGTTGCGAGAACGTAGCAAGCATCAAGCATATCCTGGTCTACTGAACCATCTTCCTTGAAGCAGTTAAATGAGAATCCGTTACCGATTGCTGTTCCGATTTCAACGTCCTGAGGAACACCCTTCTCTTTAGCTTCTGTGTCTTCTGGGAAACGGAATACGCCGATGTTTTCGTTGTACCACTCTTCGTTATCAGCCTTGATACCAGCTACCTGCCATGAGCCGTGGAGCATCATTGCTGCAGAGCCGTCATAGAGAAGTGCTCTATCCTGGTTGTCATCAGCTGTAAGTGAGTTAACACCATCAGGGAAGTATCCCTTCTTTACCCAATCCTGAATCTTTGTGCCTGCATAGATAAATGCATCACTTGTAAATGAACCGCCATTCTCCTGTGTGTAAGCTGCATCAAATTCAGCATTTCCTGAGTGACGAGCTACTAAATACATGTAGTACATAGAGCCTGTCCACTTTGAAGCATTTGCAAGAGAAAATGGTGTGATTCCATTTTTCTTGAGTGTAGCGCAAACATCCTCAAGCTCATCTATAGTTGTTGGAACCTCAAGTCCAAGGTCCTTGAAAATTGTCTTGTTGTAGAAAATGTCACAGCCTGAAAGTCCACCGAAAGGAATAGCAAGCATCTTGCCATCATATGTTGACTGTGCAACAGAAGCGTCGATGAAATCAGGATGATCATACTTTGCGTACATATCAGTTATGTCATTAGCAAAGCCTGACTTGTAGTACTCAGCCATAGGACCGCCGCCCCAGTGAATATACATGTTAGGTGCCTGACCAGAACTCATAGCTACTACAAGCTGCTGCTTATAGTTGTCGTTCTGCTGATGAACCTGGTTAACTGTAATGTTTGGATAGTCGGCCATAAATCTCTGAACTGCCCCCTCTTGTGCACTCTTTGCTGGCTCCTCTGTAGCGATATCCCAAAGAGTAATTGTCATTGGTTCAGTTGTGAGTTCTGGAAGATTTTTTCCATCTGTCTGCTTTGTGCCTGGAGCCTTTGTAGCTGCGTCAGGTGCTGCAGTGGATGAATTGCCTCCACATCCGACAAGTGTTGTAGCAGTAAGAACTGTCGCCAAAATAGTGGCAAAAACCTTTTTGTTCATACCTTACCCTCCTCTTAATTTAGTAACCTCTTTTCCCTTTTTCGAAACAATCTCATGTTTCGCTCCTAATTAAATATTATCTTAGTTTTCATCTTTTCGCTTGTAGAAAATTGCTATCTACCATACCAAAATTGCTATTCTAATTGTGTATATTTCCTTAATTAATTTCCTAAAAATCTCAATCTTTACGACAAAATGCCGTTATCGCCCTTTTTTATGGCAATTATTATGTTATAATGTTCTAAATCTAAAAATTGCTATTTTTGTTTTAGGTTTTGGAGAATAAATGCTATATGAAAAATCAATGTACCAGCAACAAAGAAAACGTCCAGCACAAAATTAACACCAGCCTGAGGATGTTTATCAATCAGTATCATGCTGATTTCCCACCTCACTGGCATACAGACGTTGAGATTATTTTGCCTAAAGAGGCACCTTACAAAATCATTTGTGCAAATCAAACCTATCATGTAGAAATAGGAGATATTCTGTTTATCTGCCCTACCGTTCTTCACGAGATATTCTCGCCTACACCAGGAACCAGGGTCTATATCCAGGCAGACTTTTCCAGATTCAGCGCCCTTACCGAAATCGATAAGGCTTTTAATATGATGGCTCCGGCTCTTCATATCAGGAAGAAATCCTGCCCGCCAGAAATATATGATTACCTTTGCAATTGCATCGACGAGATTATGAAGCTGTATTTTGGCTCCTCAGTGCCAATTAACACTCACCGTGGCGTTGATGAAAAGCTGATTTCCTTTACCGAGCTTACGCCATACGATGAGCTTGAAATATATTCTATACTTATGCAGTTTATTGCCTGCTGCGGCAAGAATATTAATCAGCTGAGAGAATCCGACGCCCAGTCAAACACTTCCAAAAACACTATTTCTTTAAGCAATGTTTGCACCTATATTTCTGAGCACTTCACAGAGGACCTTACCCTTGAAAGTGCATCAGCTTATGCAGGCTTTAGCAAATATCATTTTGAAAGAATATTTAGCGAATACACCGGCGTAACCTTTTATCAGTATATTTTGCAGCTAAGGATAAACTACGCCAAAACACTTCTTGCAAATCCAGAGCTCACAGTTACGGATATCTCTTATCAGGCAGGCTTTGCAAGCTGTCCGGCCTTTACCCGGGCCTTCAAAAAAAGCACCGGATATCCGCCATCACAGTTTAGGATAATGAATGAGGAGAAGCACCCGCTTAGTGCCAACCCGCATTTTGCAGAATATAAATTAAGCTAAGGATTGTTAGTCAAATTAAACGCAAAAAGCCCCCAAGGATTTAGATTAACTCTAACCCTTGGGGGCAATAATATTTATGCCTTTATACTTTTTCTATTTTCTCTACCAGCCCTTTGTCGTTGAAGTAAAGCTTAAATCTCTTAACATCGCTTCCAATGTACTTAGCAAAATCATCTTTAGACTTTGCCTTACCATCTTCTACATACTCAAAATCATCAGCAAGCTTGTATACATAGTCGTATTCACCAGTTCTTTCTTCTGTCTCTTCTTCACCTGCTGGATTTCCAACACTCTTTCCCTCAAGAGCATTTGAAGCCTTATCATATGAAGCCTCAACCTGGAGGAAATTATTAGTTGTGTCAACACTATCCATTACAGTAACTTCGCCATTGCCATCAATCGCTAAGTACCTAACTCTTAGAACCTTGTAGTAAAATCTCCAGCCAATATCGTTTATGTCGTCATGCACATAATTAGGAAGTGCCACATATGTGCTATCCCCTATCCTAGTAATGGCGTTATCTGGTATATTCTGTTCGAAGACTCCATCCTCAACTTGCTCGTCTACAAAATCCTTTGCGATAACTTTCTTGTCATCAACAGTCTCATAGTACACAAGATCACCATGAGGCCTAGCGTCCTTATCGTAACCGCTTAATGTATAACTGCCTGGAGTATAAGTTACAAAGCTTACTTTGCCACTGTCATCAACATACATGTTGCCCTCTTCCATCTTGGAATTGTCATACAGCACACTAAGGCTATTTTCTGCTCCTGCCGTTGCCTCAACACACATTCCTCCATTCCAAAAATTTCCAGAGCCTTCATAATCAGCAAAACTTACGTAAATCTTATCATTATTTGTAGCAAAATCCTCTACCTGCCAGTTAATAAGGAATTCATCATTAGTTTCTTTTTCTGGGTTAATAGTTCCAAGGCAAACCTCAGATTTATCAGCAGGATTCAACTCCCAGAAAGTAAAATTAGTACTATCATCTCCATCGCTCTCAGCCTGATAGATGTATACCTTGCCGTTAGACGAGCCTAAGTATTCACATCTTTTAGCTGTCTTGCTATATACTTCTTCACCATCCTTATATATATAGGCGTATGATTCATCTGTATCATAATTAGTATAGCCAGTTACAATGTATCCATTTTCAGCATCAACATTTAACACAGCACCCTGAATATTATCAGCAGGCTTAACCTCTTTAGTGTCTATGTTTAAAGTATATGTCTTAAAACGATCATCTTCCTTCTTTGTAAGGTAGAACAATCCATCGAGATAATAAATCTCGTGACATCCATCGTCCTCCGCAATAGTTTCAACCAGCTTGGTCTTTGGATCATAGGCACATATCTCTGACTTCTTGGAATACTCTGTGGTTAGTCCTCCTCTCCACAGGTTAGTGTACTCACTGTTTAGGCTTGCATCAGAAAAAGTTTCCGCATCGTATTTTCTAAAATAAACCTTATCATTAACGCTTACGAAAAATGTGCCGTTTCCTTCAACCACATCATCTTTATGCTGCTCTTTTGTATTACTATCATCCTGCGAATCAATCTCCTGTACTTCTTCTGCAGTGGCATTTCCCTGTGCCGCGGAATTCTCTTTTACGCTTCCTTCAGTTTTTCCGCAACCTACTACCATCACTCCCGCAATAAGCAGCGGTATTAATTTTCTTTTCATGTCATTATTCTCCAATCTTTTTGATCCCAGGGGACGGAGTTAGAGGGTCATTTCAAAATATTCCTTGCCCTAGTTTCGCCATCACCCATATATTTAACTTCAATAACAGAATTCTATTTTATACTTTTAGACATACAATAGTCAAAATGAACCGTTGACCCCGTCCCCAGGGTTCACCAAAAAAATACCAAAATGCCCCCCTGACCCCGTCCCCGGGGATCAAAAAGGCAAAAGAAAAACGCCACACGAAAGTGTGACGCTTTCCACTATTGGGTTGCATGTAAGAAAAAACATTTAGGTATATCTTCAACACCCCTAGCCATGCATAGAACAGATGTCGGTCCGTTGTACGCGAGGGGGAGGCCGGCGATATCGGTAACCGAACAACCTGCTTCCATGGCTATAAGTGCAGCTGCCGCATAATCCCACAATTGAATCTTCATTTCAAAATATAGACTACATCTTCCAAGTGCCACACAGCACATATCCCATGCCGATGTGCCTGACCTTCTAAGGTCAACACAAAGTGGAAGAAGCCCTTTTGCTATCTCAAAAGTCCTATCCCTAAGCTCTGTGTAGTAAGGCGCTGTACCAAATACAGCCAGACTATCTGAAAGCGGTGCCTCAGAGGACATAATCCTCTGGCCATTCATATAAGCTCCTTCACCTTTCTTAGCGTAGAACATCATGTCGTCGTAAGGATTGTAAACCACAGCCATATAAGGCTTGCCATCCTTAAGAAGGCCAATAGATACTACCGATGGTCGGTATTGGTAGATGAAATTGGATGTTCCATCGATAGGATCTATTACAAAACAGTATCCACGGTTCATCTTTTCCGAAAAGACATCCTGTCCATCTTCTTCACCGAGAAAAGAGGCATTTGGGAGAGTGGCCTTAAGTCTTTCCATTAGGAAGGCTTGAATTTTCTCATCTGTTTCAGTGCAGAAGTTGGCGTGGCCTTCTTTTTCCATGATTTTGGGTAGTTTCGCCGAGAGCATTATTTCTCCGGCTTCTTTTGCTATTTTTGTGATTTTATCAATTGTCATTTTGCACCTCTGCTTGTTTAAAAATAATCTGCGTTCTGCAAGTAATTTTAATCCTTAAACAAGCTGTGTACAATAGCGATGATATTCCACACCGAGCCCCATATCTGCCATACAAGGAGCAATAGTAATGCAATCGAAACAATACTTAATAATATTTCCATACCAATCCTCCTTAATCTTCCTTTGCTCTGATGCGGTCTCCAGTTTCGATATCAAAGAGGTGAGTCTTTTCTTCTCTAACTTCAAGCTTAATTACATCGCCTCTCTTATATCGCTTTTCATCTTCAGTGATGAGCATCATAAGTACATCTCCTACACGGATACCAATTCTTCTTTCATCACCAAGGTTTTCAAAGGTCGCAATCTCTTCTGATGTGCCCTGAGAATCCGGTCCGCCGATAAGCACGTCCATTGGACGAACGCCCATCTTGCAGCGGAAGCCATCGCTTACAACACTGTAATATCTCTTTGGCACTGCAATCTGTAAATTAGAATCCTTGAATGTAAAGAATAAGGTGCCATCTTTATTGATTATGGTTGTCTCCATAATGTTCATTGGAGGCTCACCGATGAAAGATGCTACAAACTCGTTTGCAGGGTCATCATAAACCTCTGTTGGTGTGCCAAACTGCTGAAGGACACCAAAGTTGATGATTGCAATCTTGTCAGCCAAAGACATAGCCTCCAACTGATCGTGTGTAACATAAACTGTCGTACATTTAATCTTGTTGATGAGACGCTTAATCTCGGTACGCATTGCCTGACGAGCCTTTCCATCAAGGTGGGAAAGTGGCTCGTCCATCAGCAACAGCTCTGGCTCTCTGATGATTGCTCTTGCAATATTAACACGCTGCTTCTGTCCACCTGAAAGCTTTACAGGCATCTTGTCTAGCAAATCGTCAATCTGCATCAAAGGAGCAATCTCACGAACCTTCCTATCAATTTCTTCCTTATCAATACCCTTGGCTCTCATGTTAAAGGCAACGTTGCCATATACATTGAGAGGTGGGTACATAGCATAGTCTTCAAAAGCAAGTCCGATATTTCTGTCCTTTGGATGAACCTTGTTTACAAGTCTATCTCCAATGTAAATCTCACCGTCAGTAATCTCTTCAAGTCCTGCAATCATTCGAAGTGTTGTTGTCTTGCCACATCCTGATGGACCAAGAAGTGCAACAAATTCGCCCTGCTCACATACAAGGTTCAAATCTTTTACGGCGAAATCATTCTTTATCTTTTTCTTTTTTCCTGAATTATCATATCTTTTATAAAGATGATTCAAAGTTAAACCAGCCATTATTTATCCTCCATCGATGATGCTGCAAGCTCAATAAAGTTTGCCTCGTCATATCTAACTACATATTCTTTGGTCTCAGAGTCAAATAAGATTGCATGATCCATCTCAAAGTAAACGTAAATATCACTGTCGATTTCTACGTTCAAGCCGTTAGGTGCAATCATTCGAAGCTGGTTATCTCCACATTCAGCAACTATAACTGACTTGTTTCCGATACTTTCGTAGCTGTATACGGTTGTCTTGAAATATCCTTCCTTTGGTTCAAAAGAATACTTCACATTCTGAGGACGTAAGCCGATATCGGCTCTGTCAATTCCCAGTTCATTAATCTTTGAATAAACTCCTTCGTCCTGAGGAAGTGCAACATTTACAACATCACCGTTTACATTAAATGATGCAACGTAACCATCTGTCGAACCGGATATTGCTGCACTAACTATATTGATTTGAGGCTCGCCCATAAGCTGAGCGGTAAACTCATTGCAAGGCATGTAGTAAATCTCATCGCCGGTACCAATCTGAACAATCTTGCCCTCGTTGATAATTGCAATTCGATCTCCTAACGCCATGGCTTCCATGAAATCATGGGTTACATAGATACATGTTGAACCAAGATTTGCCTGCATTTCTTTAAGCTCTGTACGCATGGAGTTGCGAAGCTTTGCATCCAAGTGAGCCAAAGGCTCATCCATAAGAAATACATTTGGTGTACGCACCAGGGCACGTCCCATAGCAACTCTTTGTTTTTGTCCGTTTGAAAGCTGGCTAGGTAAACGCTCCAAAAGGTTTTCCATTTTCATGGTTTTTGCCGCCCATTGGATTCTCTCATTTATCTCTGCCTCATCTGTCTTGTAAAGCTTACTTCTAAGAGCTGAAGCCATGTTGTCATATACTGTCATCTGAGGGTACAAAGCATAGTTCTCAAAAACCATTGCCACGTTACGATGTGCGGGATCTGTAAGATTCATTACATCGTCGCCAAATTTAACTACGCCCTCATCAGGCATTGCTATTCCCGCAATACAATTCAAAATTGTTGTCTTTCCTGCACCGGCAGGTCCGAACAATACGTAGAACTCTTTATCCTTAACATCTATCGAAATCCCATCAAGTGCCTGAACCTTACCAAAGGCTTTCTTGACATTTTCCAGTTGTATTCTTGCCATAAGTAAGTACTCCTTATCCTTTCACGGCACCGAAGCTGAGTCCGCGAACGAGGTGCTTCTGGATGCAAAGTGCAAAGATAACAGCAGGCAAAGCCGAAACTGTAGAAGCAACTGCAAGCTGACCGTAGTGAGCACTATCGGTACCTAAGTATTTCATGATTGCAACGGTTACAGGGTATACATTGTTGCTGGAAAGGATTAACGGGAATGTAAATGAATTCCATGCAAAAATAAAGGCCAAAAGTGCTGATGAAACCAAGCCTGGCTTAATCAGTGGAACCAGCATCTTGAAGAAAATCTGGTACCAGCTGTAACCATCTACCTGTGCCGCATATTCAATTTCCACTGAGATGTCTTCGAAGTAACCACGGACAACCCATATCAAAAGCGGCAGTGAAATCAGCTGATATACCCAAATAAGGCCTACATAGCTGTCGTAAAGACCAATCTTTTGATAAATCATGAACAGTGGTAATACAACCAAAATCTCTGGTGCAAATTTGTATGAAAGAATCTGGAATGCCAAATCCTCCTTGCGAGGGAAGTTGTATCTGGCAAGTGCGTAGGCTGCTGGCACACCAACAATGATTGATACCAAAACAGCACCACCTGATACTATTACACTGTCTAAAATGTACCTGCCATAGTCAGACTTGAGGAGTACCTCCTTGTAGTTTGACAATGTAGGGTTAAATAAAAATGTTGTAGTAAATACTTCCGTGTCGGATTTGAATGATATAAGCACCATCCAAATAAGTGGAAAGAGTGCAAATACTGCATATACTATCAATAAGAAGTTTTGTAACACATAGAGTGCTCTTTGTTTTCCTGTCTTCATCACTCTCCTCCTTTACTCTTCCAAACCGGCAGCCTGTTTTTGTGCTGAACGCTGCAAGTTTACAATACGCTTTGCGGCGATATTAATAATCAACCACAGTACCAGAATGAATGGTATCGCTGCACCAAACTTCTGGAATTTGAATCCCTTCTGATAAGCGGTAAGGGAAAGAGACATAAGTGAATCGCCAGGGCCACCCTTAGTCAATGCGAAGATAACTGCATATTCCTGAAGAGCTGCCATGAAACGGAACAACAGAGCAATGTATAAGCTTGGCTTAAGCATTGGTAAAGTCAGGTTTGTAAAGTTAAACCATGCACTACCTCCATCGATGAGTGCTGACTCAAATGGAGACTTTGGAAGTGACTGAAGTCCTGCCAAAACCAAAAGAATGATAAAGGCTGTGTTAATCCAAACGTCAATTATGATAACTGTCAGTAAAGCTGTCCCCGGTGCTGCTGCCCATGGGAAATTATATACTCCAAATATATTCAAAAGCTTTTCAACAATACCTACTGAGCTGTTTAACATAAGCTGCCACACGATTGTAGCCGTAACGGGAGCAATCATAAGTGGAAAAACAAGCAAAACTCGAAGTACTTTTGAAAGCCCATTATTCAAATTATTTAATAAGATAGCGACTCCAAGACCTATTAGCATTTCCAAAACGGTGGAAATAACACCATATAATAACGTAATTTTAACTGCGCCCCAGAATGCAGGATCTCCCAACATATTGGTCCAGTTTGTGATACCTACGAATTTGTGATTAGGTAATTTGAAAGAATAGTTTGTAAGTGAATACCAAATTGCCATTGCAAAAGGAACCATGATTCCTATTGTAATGATAAGCGAAGGTGCAACAATCAAATAAGGTCTGACACGTGTCGAAAAAGGCACTTTATTCAGTTCTGATTTAACGTTGCTTTTTTTATTTGCCGTCATGTCTACACCTCTTACTTTTTTAACATCACGGGGGAATTAAAATCCCCCCGCGTGTTTAAATTTTAAATACTTAATGATTACTCTACTTCCAGATCTGAAACCAGCTCATCCATGGTAACCTTAAGCTCATCCATAGCTTCCTGTACCGAAGAATATTTATTGGTTGTTACCAAATCCTGAAGTGTCTTAGCCCACTCTGTTGTAGTCTCTGTGAAGTAAGGCTGTGCTGTAAAGTAGATGCTTGCATTCTTAGAAATTGTAGAGAATGCTTCATAGTATCCCTCTGCACCAGCAACTGAATCCTTGTACTCTTGGCTTTCAAGTACTGATGTACGTGGAGTATCTGTACAAGCCTTTTCAACGCCAGACCACTTCATAAACTCTGGGCTTGTGAAGTACTGCATGAAGTACCAAGCAGCTTCCTTCTTAGATGAATCAGCGTTCATAGCCATAGACCATACCCAAAGATTAGACTTCATATCTGCTGCAGTCTTGCCAGCTTTCTCTGGATAAGGAACCATACCAAATGCCATGTTGCCTGCTTCATTAGAAGAGCCAGGTGTATTCTGTGTGTATCCACCTCTGTCAGCATCCCACATCATAGCTGCCTTGCCTGCGCCAAGATCTGCGCCGCACATTTCCCAGCCATATGTAGCCCACTGAGGTGCACTACCATTCTTAACTAAATCCACCCAATACTCTGTCATTGCAACGGCTTCTGGTGAGTTAACTTTACTTACAAGCTTGCCGTCTTCAATCTCAAAGTCCTTAGCACCCCATGTTGAATACATTGACATGTATGCAGGGTGAATTGTTCCCCAGTCTGGAAGTCCTCTGACTGCAAGACCATAAGAACCGCTGCCGTCAAACTCCTTAAGAGCCTTTGCTGCGTCAAGGAGCTCCTCTGCTGTCTTTGGAGGCTCGATACCCTGTTCTTCGAGAATCTTCTTGTTGTAAGTAAGGATGTTAACCTCCCAGCCCATTGGAAGTGCCCACTGTGAGCCGGAACCAACTGAATGTCCTGGAACTAAATCCCACTTAAGTGCATCAATAACTGCAGGGATGAAATCGTCATAATTCCAATCAGCGTTAGTAAGTGATGTGTTGATGTAGTCATCAAGTGGCTCGAGATTGCCAGCTGTTGCATATTCCCATGACTGATAAGCACCTGTCATGAATACGTCGATTGAACCTGAGTGACTGCTAAGCTCTACGTTGAGCTTCTCAAAGTAATTGCCCTCAGGCATTGAAGAGTAGTTAACTTTGATGCCAGTTTTTTCTGTGAATTCATCAAGCTTTTCTTCAACAGCGTCTGCGTATGTATGCTCACTGAAGAGAACTGTAATCTCTTCGCCGTCATACTTCTTCCAGTCAAATTCCTCAGAAGAAACCTGAGGCTCAGCCGATTTTGCTGCGTCGCTTGCTGGTGAGTTAGACCCACAACCAACAAACATTGTTGCAACCATGGTTGCTGCCATTACAAGTGACATAAACTTTCTCATAATCGCTCTCCTTCTCCTTTTATTAACTTGTTATTAATATTGCTTCGACGCTTTTCCTAGAAAGTAAGAACTACTTTCAAGTCCCCTTCACGTCCTGAAGCAAGATCAAACCCCTTTTCCCACTCTTCAATTGGAAGAATAGTTGTGATAACACCCTCTGTCTTGAGGTTGCCATTCATCATATTTTCAATTACAAATGGATAAGCGTAAGGACTAAGATGTGCCCCTCTGATGTCTAACTCCTTACGATCACCAATGATTGACCAGTCAACCGTTGTCTCTTTTCCAAATACTGAAAACTCAACAAATGTTCCAAGCTTTCTTATAATTGTAAGTCCCTGGATAACACTGGCTGGATTACCTGTTGCCTCAATGTAGATGTCGCATCCATAGTCATCTGTAATTGCTTTTATTTCTTTGTCGATATCGCATTTACTAGGATTGAATACTAAGTCTGCCCCAAACTTCTTAGCCATCTCCAATCTGTTATCCTGCATATCTAACACAATAAGTTTCTTTGGATTTTTCATTCTAGCGTATGTAATCATTCCAAGTCCAAGTGTACCTGCACCTGAGATAACTACAACATCTTCATTAGTAATTTCAGCTCTGTCTACTGCATGCTTTGAACAACCATAAGGCTCAACCAAAGCTGCCTGCTCCAAAGGCATATCCTGTGGAAGCTTTGAAATTACAGAAGTCTTTCCATATCTAACGTACTCAGCCATACCACCGTTTGTGTAATTCATGAAGCCATACATATCATGTGGCTGACACATCCAGTAGCGACCACTTTTGCAGAACTTACATTTTCCACAAGGAACTATCTGATCTGCTGTGATCTTTTCTCCTAACTCATATCCTTCAACATTCTCTCCCATCTGTACGATGGTTCCATAGAACTCATGTCCAGGAATAAATGGTGGCTTCACCCAAGAAGGTTGAACTTCGTCTCCCCAGAACATTGCTGCTCCATGCATACATTTTAAATCACCTGCGCATATACCGCACGCCTCAGTTTTAATAATTATGTCGTCCGGTCCGCATTCAGGAGTCGGATAGGCAAGTTCCAATCTGTAATCATCCTTGCTGTAAGCAACCAAAGCCTTCATAGTCTTTGGAATACTTCCTCTAACTGCCATCTTAATAATACCCTCCTATTCTGTTGTCAATGTGAATTTAGTACTTGTTCTTGCGGAATCTGTGCACTTATTTCCGTTTTGTAAAGCCGTTTTCTATAACGAATTTCTGAACTGAATTTACCACTCAGATTTTTGTTTGTCAACTTCAACATTGAAAAATATTTCTTAAAAGGGTGTTTTCGTCATTTTTGCTAAAACAGGTGGATATTTTTCATTCTTTTTGTCTTTCTCCTATGGATTGCAATTTCGAATATACCTGTGCTAAATTAAAATTATTATGTAAAAGCGTTTTATATAATGGATTTGTTTTTATCGTGACGATTATTTATAGTTAGGAGGAAACAGCCATGCTGGGTAATCACTTACTTGGTTTGTATGAAAAGGCACTGCCTCCAGAAATGGATTGGCGGCAGCGGCTGCAAACAGCAAAGAAGCTTGGATATGACTACGTGGAAATATCCATTGATGAAACAGACGAGCGCATCAACAGGCTCTACTGGAATGATAAAGAAAAAGAAACATTACATATAGCATTACAAAAAACAGGCGTTCCAATTCCTTCTATGTGTCTTAGTTGCCACAGGCGTTTTCCATTTGGAAGTGCAGATCCAATAATAAGAGAAAAGGCACATGACCTTATGAAGAGAGCAATTCTCTTCTGCCGGGAGTTTGGAATAAGAGTAATTCAATTGGCAGGCTACGATGTTTATTACGAAGAATCTACAGAAGAAAGTCTTAAATATTTTATGGAGGGACTTCGTTCAGCGGCTGCGATAGCAGAAAAATATCAGGTTATGCTTGCAATGGAGATTATGGATACAGAGCTTATGAGCAGCATAAGCAAATACAAAAGATATAAAAACGAGATTCCCTCTCCATGGTTTACCGTATATCCGGATTTAGGAAATCTCACCGCCTGGGGCAACGACGTTCAGTCAGAGCTTACCCTTGGCATTCATGAAATTGTTGGAGTTCATCTAAAGGATACACTGGCAGTTACTCCAACCTTTGAGGGCAAATTTAAATGCGTCACCTTCGGCGAAGGCTGTGTAGACTTTGCCAAGGAGCTTGGAATCCTGGAGGACTTGGGCTACGCAGGGCCTTACATGATGGAAATGTGGTACTCCAAAGACATGGATTACATGGACTACATTACCAAGGCGAAGCAATATATCGAGAAGGAATATATGAAAGGAGTTTCCAATAGACATGAGGTACTATCTAGGACTTGATAACGGCGGAACAAACACAAAGGCCGCCTTATTTACTAAAGACGGGGAACAGGTAGCTGTTGAAAATATAGAAACCCGAGCAATTACCCCTGCTCCAGACTTTGTGGAGCGCGACATGGATCAGATGTGGGAAGACAACTGCACTGTTATCCGTGGTTTGTTAGAAAAAAATAATATTAATCCGGAGGACATTGCCGGCGTAGGTCTTTGCGGTCACGGAAAGGGCTTATACCTTTGGGGCAAGGATGGACATCCTGTTAGACGAGGTATTATTTCTTCTGATAACAGAGCATGGAAATATGCTTCAGACTGGAAGGCAGACGGCACGGAGGACAAGGCTTTTGAATTGTCCTGCCAACACATTATGGCATGCCAGCCTATCTGCTTACTTGCATGGATTCGGGACAACGAGCCAGAGGCAATGGACAATATTGAATGGATTTTCGAGTGCAAGGATTATGTGCGTTTCCGCCTGACTGGCGAGGCCAGAGCCGAAATAACAGATTATTCCGGAACAGGCCTTATGAATTTGCACACTGCATCCTTTGACAAGGAGCTGCTAAAGCTCTATGGTATTGAGCAGCTTTGGGATGCTCTCCCACCTATCTGTCTTTCCACTGACATTGCAGGACACATTACAAAGGAGGCAGCTGAGGCTACAGGCCTAAAGGAAGACACACCGGTAATCGGTGGAATGTTTGACATCAATGCCTGTGCCCTTGCAGTAAACGTTACTGACGAGTCAAAAATATGTATGATAGCAGGCACATGGAGTATCAACGAATACCCTAGAAAGACTGCTGTTTTAGACGGAAGCGTTCAGATGAACTCAATCTTCTGTCTTCCTGATTACTACCTGATTGAAGAGTCCAGCCCAACATCTGCTGGAAATAACGAGTGGTTCATCAGACAGATTCTTCCTGAGCTTAAGGAAGAGGCCAAGAAAAACGGCCAGAGCATTTACGATATCATGAACAGCTGGTGCGAGGAATTTAAGCCTTCGGATTTTGTGCCGGTATTTTTACCTTTCCTTACAGCAAGTAACGTTAACCCTCTTGCAAGAGCAGCCTTCATCGGTCTTGACGCTTCTCATACAAGACATCACATGCTTAGAGCTGTTTACGAGGGAATCGTTTACTCTCACAGATGGCACTTAGACAGACTCATGAACACAAGAGATAAAAAGCAGGCAGTTATTCGTCTTGCCGGCGGTGTTGCAAAGTCTAAGCCATGGACTCAGATGTTTGCCGATGTTATGAATCTCCCAGTAGAAACTGTAGACGTTGGCGAAACCGGCGCTTTGGGCTGCGCTATTGCCATTGCAGCTGCTGTTGGAGACTATGAAAATGTTACCGAGGCAGCCAGCAATATGTGCCGAATAAACGAGGCGATTTTGCCAAGACAAAGGGCTCATGAACAGTACGAAAAAAAGTATCAGCTTTACAAATCAGTCATCGATGCTTTAGACGGTGTATGGTCTGAAATGCAAGATATCATTGCCCAAGAATAATAAATAATATATTATATAAATGTGATTAATAAAACAGATTGGATAATAGAAAATGGAACAATTCGATTTCAACTTAAGGAAATTTAACACTTCAAACATTTATTCATATTTTTTAAACCATCCGGAAGCAACAAAACAGGAGCTAGCGTCAAGTCTCAATCTGACACTTCCTACAGTTAACAAAAATATTGATTATCTGTCTGAACTGGGTCTTATCCAGGTGAGCGGCTCCCGTGGGCAAACAGGTGGTAGAAGGGCTACAACCTACTCTCTTTGCTCAGATGCAAAGATTGCGCTGGGGCTTGATATTACCAAGCACCATGTTTCATGCGTTGCTGTAGATCTCTACGGTGAGATTATTTCTTTTAGTAGAAATTGGTTGATTTTTGAACATACCGATTCATATTTCCAGGAAGTATCCAACTTACTAGAGAAATTTATTGCCGACAGCAAGCTTGATAAAGAAAAGATTCTTGGAGTAGGTATAGGAATACCTGCTTTGGTACAGTCAGATAACAAGACAGTATTTTACAGTGGAATCATGGATTTCAGAGAGGATACCTTTGAGTTGTTCTCCAAATACATTCCATACGAGATAGCTGTATTCAATGACGCCAAGGCTTCCTGCTTCGCTGAAAAATGGGTAAATAAAGATATTCAAAACACCTTCTACATTATGCTTAGCAACAACGTAGGTGGAGCTATGATTATCAATGGCCAGGTTTATTCTGGAGATAACTTCCGCTCTGCCGAGGTGGGACACATTACACTGGTTCCAAACGGAAGACTTTGCTACTGCGGACAGTGTGGTTGCGTAGATCCATATCTTGCTGCCACCAACTTGTCTCAGGATGATTTGGAAGGTTACTTTGAAACTCTAAGCACTACCACAGACGAAAAGATTTTGGATAGCTGGGACAAATACTTGGAATACACAGCTTCCACTGTAAACATCATTCGTTCTGTGCTGGATTGCGACGTTATCTTAGGTGGCTATGTAGGTGCATATTTGGAGCCATACTTGGATGAAATCAAGAAAAAGGCAATAAAAATCAGCACCTTTGATTCAGATGCTGATTTCATAAAGCTTTGTTCATACAAGCACGAGTCCATTGCCGCTGGCGCTGCACTCCATTATATTTCGCAGTTTATCAAAACAATTTAATACCGTTCTCTCTTGGAGGTATATCGTATATACGGTATACCTCTTTTTAATTGAAAATGGACCAAATCGAGTCAGCTATATTTAGGGTTGATCGTCTGTGTGACACAAGAACCACTGTCTTTTCTTCCGCCTCCTCCTTAATTGATTTAAGGATAATACCCTCATTTAATGCATCTAAAACACTGGTTGGCTCATCCAACAGCACCAGATTGGCATCGTGTAAAAAAGCTCTGGCAAGGCCAATTCTTTGCTTTTCCCCTGAGGAAATAGAGTATCCGTCCTCTCCTATAACTGTGTTGTAGCCCTGAGGCAAGGTCTCTATAAAATCATGTAGGCTGGCCTTTTTAGCAGCTGCTGCAATCTCCTCCATTGTTGCATCAGCCTTTGCAATGGCTATATTTTTGGCGATAGTGTCATGGCTAATCCAAGTATCCTGGGTGACAAATGACTGGTTAGCTCTCAAAGATTTAGTATTAATTCTCTTTACCAAAACAGCCTTTCCCGCCTGATTACTGTAGTAAATTCCTCCGTCATTCACATCCCAAAATCTCATCAAAAGCTTAAGCATAGTTGATTTACCAGAACCGCTAGCTCCATGGATTCCAAGGATGTGCCCCTTTTTTACTGCTAGGGTTGTTCCAGTAAGAACAGGGGTCTCGTCGTAGCCAAATTTCACATCCTTTGCAACCACTAGCACATTCTTTGGACTGTTGTTTAAATCTATATCTGTGCCCTCAATTACTTCATCTACCTTTGGCTCCTCATCAAGCAAATCTAGGATACGCTTGCCGCTGGCTATAGCTTGATTCAAGTTGCTAGATACTGCTGCAAGAGCGGCCACCGGCCTAAAGGCACTAACTGTTGCTACTACAGCTACAACCAGTTGATTAAAGCTTACCTTGTCCTTCGCATATGCGATATACATTACCACAAGTATTATTGCTGCAAATATATTGGTGGTAACTGTAATGAGCATCCTTTGATTCTTCTCAAATTCCACTAACTCTGATTTGGTATCAGCCAAATTGTCGGAACGTTTAACTATCTCTTTGACAGTCTTATGACCACTCTGATACTGGATGGTCTCATCAATGCCGTAGATTGTGCTTAGGATAAAGCTGTCCATTTTACCAAAGGCATTTCTATATTCCAAGCTAGCAGGATAGCTATTTATTTCACTGGAAATAGGAACCATTCCTCCCACTGTGACAAAACCAATTGCAGCCACAACTCCAGCCACTGGAAACAGATATCCAATGTAAAGAGACATAACAATTGCCACTATTGCGGACACTGCAACAGGGGCCACAGTGCCTGCAAAGAAAGCTTCAAGCGTCTCAACATCACTGGTTATTATAGCGATGAGATTGCCCTTTTCCCTTGTCTCAAGCTTGGCTGGACAAAGTTTACGCAGGGCAGTAAACACCTTCTCCCTTGTAAGGGAAAGAACGTTGATAGCCACGTAGTTGTTGCAATACTGCTCGCCTAGGCGAAAAACTCCTCGTCCCACTCCAAGTCCCACAAGTATAATTGCAAACATTTTTATTGAAGGTCGCACCGATGGATTAAGGAAATTCTCCGCTGTTATAGCTACTGCCTTTGCTCCAATAACCGCCAAAAATATTCCGCATAAACGACTTAACACCCCAAGGATGACTCCCGTAGTCATCACACTCTTCAGAGGTCGAACTAACTTTAGCAAACGGGATATGATGGCAAATTCAGATATATTTTCCATTTACTCCACCCCCTTTGCGAAACGCTCTAGCTCTTTTTGTCTGTTGAAAAGATTGGCGTATTCCATATTGATTTGCATAAGCTCTTGATGGGTGCCCTCCTCAGCAATGACTCCGTTTGAAAGCATGAAAATCTTGTCTGAGTGAACCACGTTGCTTAATCGATGTGATATAAGGATTATGGTTCTGCCCATTTCCCTAGAAAGCTTCTCCACAAGATTCATGATTATCTTTTCTGATTCCACATCTATATTGCTAGTGGCTTCGTCAAATATGTAAAGGGAAGCATTCTTTAGCAGTGCTCTTGCAAAGCTCAAGCGCTGTCTCTGCCCACCAGATATATTGCTGCCCCCTTCTGCAAGCTGAAAAGTAAGTCCACCCTTATCCTTCAATTCGTCCCAGAGATTGACTAGTCTAAGAACATTTCTCAGTCGCTTGTCGTCTGCCTTTGGATTGCCAAGCAAAAGGTTGTCCTTGATAGTACCCGGGAAAATGTAACTGTCGCCCACTGTAGTCACAAGTTGCATAAGAGCATCCTCGCTAATGGAGCTAAGCTCCTTGCCATTGATTTTGATTGAACCGGAGTAAGCCCTATTTTGCTTTCTTAAAATCTTTGCAATGGTGGACTTGCCTGCTCCAGAAGTACCCACTATAGAGACCATTCCACCAGATGGTATAAGCATGGAGATATTCTCCAAAACCTTTTTGCCATCGTAGGCAAAGGAAACATTGTTAAAGGTGATTCTAACAGGCTCCTTTGCAAGCTCTCCCTTACCCTGTATTGGCTCTCTGATGGCTAGAAATTCAAAGATTTTGTCAGCAGACTTCATGCCGTTCATGCCAATGTTAAAGTATTCTCCAAGCTTCCTAAGGGGTGCAAAATATTCCAATGACAAAAATAGGAAAATCACTGCTGCAAAAATGCTGATTTTGTTATTCAAAAACTCCTGCACCAAAAATACTAAGCTTACTGCAGTGCAGCAATAAGTGATAATATCAAGGATAAAGGTACATTTCACCTGCATAGATAAATTCTTTAAAGCCATGTCCCTAAACTTATCCGCTCTACTTGCAAGCTCCTGATCTGCCGTCTCATCCGCCTCATAGATTTTTAGGGTAGTCATGCCATTTATTTTCTCTAAAAAACTGCCTCCTAGCTCGTAGTAAACCTTCAAGTAGTTTTCCATTTTTTTGCCAGAAAGCCTCATTACAACTGCAAGCACTATTAAAAATACAGGCACGCAAACTAAAAGGGAGAAGGCCGATCTAGAATTACAGAATAATAAAATTGCAAATAATGTGATTGATGCTATTATCGAATATGCGAATTGAATAATATATTTGCCAAAGTAGACTTCAAGCTGCTCTACACCCTCACCCATCATCTGGGTAATCTGTGCCGAGGATACCTTTTGGCGATAGGCACCTCCAAGTTTAAGCAACTTTTCATAGATTATCTTTCTCATTTGGCTCTTAACATCGGCGCTGGCTTCAAAGGAAGCGTCTGTGTGAAGCTTACCAAAGAAAGCGCTTCCCACTACGCCCACTGCTGCCACCACCAAGTATAAGGCCAAGTCATATAATTCAAGCTCTTTGTTATAAATGTCCGAAATGGTTATGGCAATAGCACCCACTGTCAAAAGATGTGACACTAGGCCTAACCATTTCCACAGTATTGCAAGGATAACGTATTTTCTGCCATCCTTTAGCATTTTCAAAAACCGAACCTTAATCATTATCTCTTCCCCGTTTACATGAAATATCACATATATATTTTCAGATTTCCTAGACTCTATATGTTTTAGAAAGAATCTACTCGTAAATTTGATTACTATTTAGGACTCAAGTAAATTATAAGCTCTAAGAATCTCTCCAACAGCACCTGCACTTGCGAAGCATCCTGCCCCCACCGGCTGTTGCCCCTCTTCATACTTTTCAGAAATCTGACCGATACAGTTGTTTACTAACTGTTGCTCCACTGTACTGATAAGCTCCTTGGCTTCCTCGATAGACTGTGCGCTTCCAGCACCAACCTTTAAGTAGGCTTCCACAAATGGTCCAATAAAAAATCCGTAAGACTCTAAATCCTCACCACTTTTCAGCGCAATGCCATCATAGAGACTGTCCTTAATAACTCTAACAATTGACTTTTCCTTCTCTGGGTCAAGCATGGTAAATGGAAGGCTTACTGCAAATATCTGATTTGGGCGAAGTGTAGAATCCTTATACTCATCATCTACAACATCGTACAAGTATCCTCCCTCCTCGTACCAAAACTCTGAGTCGAATGCTTCCTTAACCCAAATAGCAAGCTGACTACATCCACCTGCATAGGCAAGATAATTCTCTGGCTTGTTGTGGGTACGTCTTGCTATACCTCTAGAAATCTCTTCCATTGTCATAAGAGCATTGTACCAAAGAGCATTTATCTCAACAGGCTTTCCGTGGCGAAGTACCACTTCCTTGCCCTTTTCATTCACATCCATCCAGGTGATTGGCTCCTTGCCATCACCGGCTTTCATCAAGGCGTCATCGTCCATTCCGATGCCATACTTGGTGCCCTTTCTATAGGCTCCCATTATCTCTTGAAGGCTAGGATAAATGAAATCTTCTACAAACTTCCATGCCTCATCCGTATTTACGTATTTAAGATAATTGTACACTGCATAAAAATACCAAAGAGCAGTATCTCCATTATTATAGCTAGGACTCTTGTCGTCCTCTGGATACATATTTGGCAACAGACCATTTTTAATAAGCTTTGAATACGCCAACAGGATAGACTTGGCATCATCAAATCTCTTGGTCTCCAGGCAAACACCAGTAAATGCTATCATGGCATCCCTGCCACCATCTGTGTTCCATGGATATCCGGCCACAATAGACTTCTTGCCATTAGAACTTCTATCTACAATAAACTGATTTGCTGCCACTGTAAGAACTGTAGCAAGCTCATCATCCTCAGGCAACTCTGCCTTTTCTATCAATTCCGCTATGCGGTTCTTTTCCTTTTCGATTTCGATGAAGGCTGTATCCTTCTCGATTGAAGCAACAGTAGCAGGCTCGCTCTTCCTTCTACCTGATGTCTCCTTAACATCTACAGTACAAACAAAAGATGCCTTAGACACTCCGCCTTCCTCAACCTCCATAACAAAATCGTATGGCTTAAGATGACAATCAAGCCCATCTCTACCATTGTCTATCTCGTATTGAAGCTCCATGTTCTCGTCGTAAATATTATTACGCTTTACCATCTCGCAACCAGCACTTACAACAGCAACTCTAACATCCTTGTTGCTCACTGGAGAATAGTAGAAACCTATATTGCCGCTCTCCTCATCCCGTACCTCCTTGAAGACCTCCGGTGGCAACTCCCACCTTAGGTCATCTACAGTCATCAAGCTACCGCAAGGTCGATAGTTAACAAGTGGAGTAATGACAACGCCGGCCGCAGGGCCATTATTTTCTAACGTATATGCGATAACGCACTGGTTCTTTCCCTGAACAAGAGCTATTGTCTTGGTAAGACGCATGCCTCCCGCCTCGTACTCATAGGTGATAGTTCCATCGTACCTAAATGACTTTAGATGCATATTGCCCTGGTTAAACTCGCTTGTATATGGGCCCTTATGCTGTGCCGTAGTCAAATCGTATATACGGCTTCCACAAACTAATCTCTCATTAGTTTTAGAAAACACCAAATATCTCTCAACTGGTGGATGCAGGCTAGCAATCAAATAGCCCTGGTGAGTGCGCATGTGAGCACCGACAATGCTACTACCTGCGTAGCCACCAAGGCCATTTGTCAAGAGCCACTCCCTATAAAGGCCACTCCTATAGTTAGTCAATTTATCATAAACAAACTCGAACTTCATAAAAATATACTCCAATCTATCCCTTGAAGAATATTTTACCTATTTTCGCCCCAAATAACTAGTGTTACCGCAAAAAAACCACCACAACTCCC
>JAEEGJ010007994.1_pt1 | contig 29558 bp, 24 predicted proteins | sample 8958761 | NCBI WGS metagenome assembly JAEEGJ01 (sample SAMN16246546, study PRJNA631951) | gut metagenome | biome: gut microbiome; feature: rumen; material: RS-attached | host: Bos | place: Iran: Karaj | collected 2018-10
GAGGACCATTTTCGTGAGGTTACGAAAATGGTTCAGTTGGGTATCGGCATCGCCTTCCAGGATGAGCAGGAATACAAGGTCTAGATTTCGACAATTTTACCAGATAAACCAACTGAATTTCGACAATTTTACCCGTTGGAGCACAAAAAAGCCCAGACCCGTTTGGTGTCGAGGCGGAGGGATAGGGCGGGGTGGAATTACAGTGGTTCGTTGGCCCTTTGCTGAATGAAATTAATGATGCCGTCCACGTGGAGGGCGATGATGGCTTTTTTGCCTTCGTCAGATTCCAGGAAGGCGAGGCTGTGTCCCAATTAGGTGTAGCAGCACCAGCCGGTGGCGTTATGCCATTTCTTTCCGTTGCCGGCGGCGTTTACGTGGATTGAGATGATATACACTTCCAGCTGGGGCCGGGCCTTGAACTAGAGATTAGATTTTTGAGGATAATGATGCACTGCTATTGCAAAAATCACCTCTAATACATATCTTTGTGTATCTGGTTCTCCATCCATGATCAAATGGAACTGTAATACGTGTAGATATGGATTGTGTAAGGTTGAGGGCTCAGACAGTTCCAGTGTCAAACCCGGTTTCTTTTGAAGAACATACCGCCTACCTTGTCCTTCGCCAAGATGACGAAGGTGGTATTGGCTTTCATACCCCGGCCTTCCCAATCTCAAAGGACGGGAATATATGATTATTAGTGACTTACGCCGGGAAGATAATTATCAAGAATACTTAAGGTTGTTAAATAACCCCAATTATGTAGACGTCCTTTTTGATGATGTTTCAGGCGGTGTGAGTGCTGTACATCGTGATCATCAATTTGATTCTCAAATCGGCGCCTTTGGAATAAAAAAAGGAGACTATGAAAGGATAGCCGTTAATACTCTTCGAGATAGAGGACACGCTGTCATCCTTGAATCTGAAATAGCTCCGGATGGCATTATGAGTCCTGATGGATTTATAGATGGAACCATTATGGACATTAAAGCAATTGAAGGACATGGGAAATGGGCAATAAAAGACAAACTCCATATTGCTACCAAACAAGGGGCTTCTTGTGTAATACTGTATTTTCACGACAAGGAGTTATACTCCTATGAAAGAATAGAAGACGGATGGGTCAAGTATTTAAATGATCAGGCTTCCCAGAAATATAATAACAGCATAGAGCGAGTAATATGTATAGTGGGCGAGGATATTCAAGAGTTTAGCATCCCTAAATAATAAAACCGCCTTGCGGCGGTCTTATTTGAAGGTTCAAAGGGGACAAGCCCCGAGGACCCATCCCCCCTTCTTTTGCAAAGATATAAATAAAACTGTGATTTACAAACTATTTGTCACCTTCCTCTTGAAATACCCCCTCAGCGCCTCGTCCTCGCAATACACAAAACAGCCCTTCTGGCCACGCGTGAGCAGGGTTTTATAGGTATTGAGTATAAGCCGGCGGGCCAGTTCGTCGCTTGCTCCGCGGATGCCGGAAGATTTATCGTCCCTGGATATCGCCTCCTTGTTTGTGCGCACCAGACCGCTTAGTGGATCATACGTCAGGTCTTTTCCGATCAAAACCCCAACGTAGTCAAATTCCAGCCCTTGGGCCGTGTGGATACACCCCACCTCTTCAAAAGACCGGGGATTGATGGCCCATATCTTGTCGTTCTCCAGATTCCACTTCGCCTCGAAGCCGCCGGGAAGTTCAATGTCGATGTCTCCCCTGTGATTCTTGACATTCCAGTCGTAGCAGTAACCGGCCACCATGCGGGCTTTGTTTTCGCCGTTCTTTTCCCGAAGCGCCTCCCGCATCTGGGATGGATTGTCAAACACACGGAAGTCGTAGTTCAACTCTCCCAGAGGCACAGCCAGGGTCTCCCCGCGCTGCAAGAGGTTGTCGATAAACTGAATATACGCATCGCTGCCGTTGCAGCGGAACTGTGACACCAATTTCGTCTCTTCGCGCATTATCATGCCCGATTCCAGTTCCTTACACCATTTGCCTATCTCCTGGACGCTGCCAATATCTTTTGTGGTTACAGCCTGATCCTCATCCAGCATGAAAATCGTCAGCAGGGACGCATTTATGCATTCCTTCACCTGATTCTCTCCGCCCCAGTCGCCATACATCTTCTTCACCAGCCGGTGCGCCTCATCCACGATAAGGCAGTCGTATGAATTTGCCGGCACCCTGGAGAGGCCGAACGGAGAGCGGAACAGCTGGCCGATATCGGCAATGTTCTCCGCCTTGTTCCCGGACAGAATGGAAAGGAACGCCTGCCTGGGGGCGCTGTTTTTCGTGACGTACGCTGCGTTGCAGTTGCACAGGATGTAATGCATCAGCAGATTGACTGCCAGTACGGATTTACCCGTGCCGGGGCCACCTTGGATGAGGATTGTGCGTTTCTTGTTGTCCTTCAGGCATTGAAGCATCGTCCTGACGCACATGTCGAAGCATACGGCCTGCTCGTCCAGAAGGTCGAAAACCGGCGTGCCATGGACCATGGTCGCAAGTGCATCCTGGAGGGATTTCGTGGGCTTTATCCGACCGTGGTCGATCAGGTAGAGAAGGTCTCCTTTGGAAGACTTCCGGGTGACGTATTTTTTGATGAATTCAGTGAACGGCTGCACCTCGTCCATTATGAAAAAGGGCGCGGAGGTGTACCAGTCCTTATATATGTCCGCCGACAGTGCCTGCTTGTAGGCGGGCTGGTAATTGTGCAGGTATGCGCATGGGACAAGGTGGATATGGTTATCGCTGACTATTTGGGAATAGTTGCCGATGAACCGGGAGTACGAATACGCCTGATATGACGGGTGGCAGACTATCCTGTTGTCATTGGCCACATAGGTGCGGACGCTGAAATGCATATCGTCATCGACCACTTCGGCCTTGGTCCACTGCTTCAGCTCCACTATGACTATGTTGTCACTCCCCTTTTCATTTGCTCCGATGATTATGAAATCCACACGCTTGGACGTCTGGGGAATGTTATATTCGATGGCAATCTGGACATCATCGTCAATCTCCGGATTATCGACAATATTTCTCATGAACTGCATGGAATTCTGCCATGCAGCGAATTCTCTGTCCTGCCCAGCATTCAGACCTTTTTGCCGGATAAGGTCCAGTATTTTGCCGGCGATTTCATTCATCCTGACATCCTGGACAAACTGCCCCTTGCTGGCGTTATAGACTATCATAACTCAGTATACTTTTTGGCTGTCCCTTTCGCCTTCTCGACTGGATACTTCGCCGCATTCTTACGGATTTTTTCCAACATAATCTCTTTGATGTCAAGATTATACTTATCTGCCATCTGGAAAGCGTAATTCAGCACATCGGCCAGTTCTTCCCTGATCTTGCCGGGATTGACATCTTCCGGGGCCTTCCAGAGGAACGCTTCCAATAATTCAGAGGCCTCCACAGAAAGGCCGATGGCAAGGTCTTTTCCGTTGTGGAACTGATCCCAGTCCCTTTCCTCGTTGAAGCGACGGAGCTCGTCAATGATTTGTTCAATGTCAGTCATGAAGATTATACTTTATTTCCATGAACGTCAAGATGTATAAATTAGGTAATACGCAAATTTAATGAATTATATTCATAGAAGTATAAAGAAGTCCGACAAAATGAAACAGCAGTTGTAATTGACGGAAAGTTGTCAGAAATACTGACCCCCAAAATACAAAAAGCCCCGGCACGTTTTGGAGTCGAGGCGGAGGGATAGGGCGGGGTGGAATTACAGCGGCTCGTTGGCTCTTTGCTGGATGAAGTCTATGATGCCGTCCACGTGGAGGGAGATGATGAGCGGCGGCCGATAACCATGCAATAGATTTTGTCTCTCAAACGAAAATAGTTATCTTTGGTTCAGTAAGAATTGTTGTTATGGATGACGAGAAAGGACTTATTATTTACAACACCCCGGACGGTCGAAGCAAAGTGGCTTTGATGGCGCGGGATGGAATGGTGTGGTTGAACCAGCAGAGTATTGCTGAACTTTTTGGGACCTCAGTCCCAAATATCTCAATGCATATATCTAACATATTTAAGGATAACGAGTTAGAGAAAAATTCAGTTGTTAAGGATTACTTAACAACTGCCGCAGACGGCAAACCATACCACGTATTGTTCTATTCGTTGCCCATGATTATTGCCATAGGATACAAGGTCAAGGGCGTCCGCGGAGTGCAGTTCCGCCGCTGGGCAACAGAACACCTTTCCGAGTATCTGGTGAAAGGCTTTACCATGGATGATGAGCGATTAAAGAATCCTGACGGTCGCCCTGACTATTTTGATGAGCTCTTGCTCAGAATTCGGGATATCCGTGCATCTGAAAAACGTTTTTACCAGAAGATTCGCGACCTGTTTGCACTTAGCAGCGACTACGACAAGTCAGACAAAGCAACCCAGATGTTTTTTGCAGAGGCACAAAACAAACTTCTATATGCTGTGACCCATAATACTGCCGCAGAGCTTGTCTACCATAGAGCAGATTCCCAAAAGCCGAATATGGGACTTACGACCTGGAAAGGTAACGTCGTGCGGAAGGGAGATATCATTATTGCGAAGAACTATCTTTCCGAGGATGAGATAGATACACTCAACCGGCTGGTTACCATTTTCTTAGAGAATGCCGAGCTCAGGGTCAAAGAGCGCAAAGACTTGACCATCGGTTATTGGAAGCAGAATGTTGATTCTCTACTGGCTTTCCAAGGGAAAGATATTCTCTCCGGCAAAGGAATGGTTTCAAATGACGAGGCGGAGGGACAGGCTGTAGCGAATCCTACTTCACCTCGCCGAGCATCTCCTTCACGCTCACGCCCACGCCGATGAATTTCTCGCCGTAGTCTTTCTTGAACTTCTGGAAGTAGGCCTTGTGGCCGGCGGTGATGTTGAACCACTTTCCGTCGTGCTTGTAGAGGTACATGACCGTCGCTGCCGGTTTGTCGGCGGTGGGAGGAGTGGTGATCTCTTCGCCCAGCTCATCGCCGGAAATGCCTTTGGCCTTGTAGACCGTGCCGCCTTCGGCCGCCTTCTTCACGGCAGCATAGACCTGCTGCAGATAGTCCTGGACCTTTGCCGCCGGGATGGCAGTGATGTCCGGTCCGGTGTAGAAATAGGCAGCGTCCTTCATCGGCTTGCTCTCCGAGCGGGGGTCAGTGAGCAGTTCACCGATTTCCGACGCAAAAGAAGGCACGAGGGCATCGCTTTCCAGGCCGGCAAAGGCGAATTTGTCGCCGATGGAGAGCTTGCTCTTGGCAGCAGCCGGAGCCTCTTTTTTGCCGTTTTCGGCGCCTTCGGAAGACTTGTTCTGATTGCTGTTGCCGCCGCAGGACAGCAGGAGCGCCGCCGCTGCAATGAGGAATAATACTTTTTTCATGACTGACAGTTAATTAGTTATTATTGTTCGACCGTGTTCTGTGCAAATATAAAACTTTTCACGTAAAAATGCATATCAGTCTATCTCCCGCCGGTCGTCTTCCCAGTCGTGGTCCACTTCCAGCTCCGGCGCATCTATAGGAGCGGCATCGAACTCCTGGACGGGGCACAGCAGTTCGCTCGCGCTCATCTCCTCGATGATTTCCTGGAGATGGGAAGGCAGTTTCGGGAAGAGGTCATAGCCGATGCGGCGTTCCAGCCAGTTGACGCTATGGCTGTAGTCCCAGATCTTCCCGGAGGCGGGTATGCCTTCCCGGGGGATGAGGAATGCTATGGATTTCCAGCCAAGCGAGCCCCTGGTCTTCTTGCAGATGGCAACGAACCATCCGGCATCGTGCGGCCCCCAGACAATGTCCACTGGCGCTTTCGGCCTTTCAGTGGCCCAGGCCGCACACAGGTCCAGCAGCGGGGCCGGCACTCCCCTGCCGTCCGGCACTGCGGCACTGGCCATACTCCAAAGCGGAGCTGCATCGAGGGAATCGGCGCCGTGCCATCCCCCGGAATCCTGCCACACCACAGGATCCACTTGTCCGTCCAGGCGCCGGGGAAGGCCGGTGGGAGGCTGCCTTCGCAGCGCCCGGGCCCTGATCCGGGCCGGGCGCAGGACCTCCTGGGGCACAGCCCGGCCGGCCCGGCCAAAAGATGGCGGCGGCCAGCCCGCGCAAAGCCCCAGCAATACTGCAACGCACAATAGAACCCTTCGCATATAAATGCCCTATTCTGAAGCAAATATAAGCATAATATCCCATCCCCCCGCCAGCGTGGCCCACAGATTTCGCCATGGTCTGCTACTGATGGCGGGCTTGCTTGGCGAATTCCCCTGACGGATTTCGGGCCAAAAGTCGTCAGGATGTGGTGATTTTGTGGCATTCTGACGGTTTTTTGCCAACAATCCGTCAGAATGACTATCTTTCCTCTTCCCGGGCGAAGAGCCTTAGCAGAGTGTCCTTTTTCAAGCGGGTGAGGTCCAGCGCCGGATTCTCGGCTGCTTCCGTGAAACCTGCCTCGAGCAGCAGTTCGCGCAGCGACAGGAAGCAGTGCGCCTTTCGGGCCATTACGGCCTCCTTGCGCCCGGCATCCTTGCCGCCGGAGACGCGGCGGCTGCCGTTCGACAGGTCGCAGAGATAGATCCAGCCTCCGCACACGATGGCGAGCATCTGCTCCTGCCGGTCGGAGACCAGCTCTTCGTCCACTACCTTGGCGTTCGGGTCCACCATGTAGTTTTCCGTCACATCGGCAATTTCCTGCCGGCCGAAGTAGAAGCGGAAACGGCTGCCCGCCTGGCCGAAATAGCGGTTACAGAACACGGTGCCGTCCGGACAGCCCCCGCGGACGTACAGCAGCTCTGCCGCTTCAGGATCGGCTTCCGTCATGTCGCCCGAATAGAGGGTCTCGCCGGTGTTGTATTCGGCGTTCCAGCCAGTCTTGCCGCCTTCCCAGTCCACGAAGCTGATGTCGAAGTCGTGGCAGCCCCATTCGGCGCGCCAGTAGATGCCGAAGAAATTGTGGTCGCTCAGAGGGTAGCATGAGCCGAAGGGGAAATTGCCCACGAAGGTTTTCTCCGATGCCGGGCATGTGAGTGTCAGCTCCCCCGGGAAACGGACGCGGCAGGCCTTGGCGGACAGGTTCTTCACCAGGCGGGCGTGCAAGACCCTCTCCAGCATCTTCAGGTATTCCGTCCTTTCGCTTTGAGCCGGAGCGTCCTTGAGCCAGACACTGCCGTTTCGGATGATGTACATCACCGGATCCCCTTCCTGCAGGAGCAGGCGCTCGCGGATGGCCTGCAGGAGCCTGACCAGCTTGAAATTGGACACGCTGTCCAGACGGGCGGTCAGTTCCTCCTCAGTCACATCCGCCGAGAGCAGGCACTCCCAGAAGCCCGTCTGCATGGGGACATGGCGCTTTGTGGCCAGGCGGCGGAGACGGTTGATGACGGCACGGTTGGGCGTGGGGCGCATGACCCAGGCATTGAGCTTGAAGTCGTATTCCTGCCGGTAGCGGAAAGCCAGCAGCAGTTTCTTGAAGCGGTAAAAGATGCTGGCGAGGCCCTCCAGCTCCGCCTGCGAAAGCTGACGGAAATCGAAGGGCGTCCCGGACATACGGATGCGGCCGAGCATCTCCTGGGACTTGATGAGAAGGGTCTGGTGCGTGGTCTCGTAGACCATGTAGCGCAGCAGGTCCACCGGCGCCGACGGACGCCGTCCGAGTGCCTTGCAGAGGATGCTGAGGGCCTCGCGGTTGCGGATGCGGTCGATGTCGAAGGGAGTCCCGGGATGCTTGCCCAGATGGTCCGTCACGGCGCTGCAAAGCGCCTGCACCGTCTCTGTCTTTAGCGCCGCGCCGCCCTGCAGAAGTGCCAGGCAACGGTTGTAGAGCTCTTCCTCCGTCATGGGCACGATGACGGTGTACTCGCGCAGATACGGCGCCTCAGCTCCGTCGTTGGGGACCCAGCCGTTACCCTCCTGGGCGAAACCGGCCCCGTAGGTGCTGGTATAGTGCATGATCTGGTCCAGGAACAGCGCAAACCGGTCTTTGTCCTGCACGTCCTGCCACCGCTTGTAGAAGGTGGAATTGGGGTCGGCGGTCTGCCTGGCCACGAAAGCCTCCAGGTCCGAATTGAGCAGGTCCGGATGGATGAGGAAACCGCACTTGCTGGCATCCGCCTGCAATCTGGCGGGGTCGGCCACGGCCGGGGCTCCGGGAACGGCAGCCTTGAAGAATTGTATGAGGGTTGCGTCCATAACAAAAAAGAGATCGCGGAAAGTAAGAAGCTAAAATGCTGATAGGAACTTTCTATGCGATCTCAATTGCAAAGATAGCAATTATATTATTAAAGAGCAACCGGCCAGCTGGATAAAAAACCGCAACACATCAAGCGGACTGCTCCCGCTGGAAGGCTTTTCTGTCCAGCGGCGTCACTTAGCGGTGATTTTGCTCCCGCTGGAAGGCTTTTCTGTCCAGCGGGAGCAGTAATTCGAGCCCAAGGGAAAAGCAGATTCCGGGGTGCGGCCCTCAGACGGAATAGATTTTTCCTTTGTCTCTCATTTTTGCTATTTTTGCATATTCCGGCAATCTATATGAAAACAATAGAAGTAGTAGCTGCAATTATACAAAAAGGCGACAAGATATTTGCCACACAGCGCGGATATGGGGATTTCAAGGACTGGTGGGAGTTCCCGGGCGGGAAGATGGAGCCGGGAGAGACGCCCGGGCAGGCACTTGTGCGAGAGATTCGCGAAGAATTATCCGCAGACATCAATGTGGGCAAATTATTGCGCACGGTTGAGTGGGATTACCCAAAATTCCATCTCACCATGCACTGCTTCATGTGTACGCTCATCCATGATGCCGTGCATCTTAACGAGCACGAAGCGGCGAGATGGCTGGATATGGCAGACATCCATTCGGTAAACTGGCTGCCTGCGGATGAAATCCTTCTTCCGCTCATAGAGAAGGAGATGTTAGATTCAGGGAAGATCAATTCTGAATAGTTCGACTGGCAGACAAATTGTTGAAAACATTTCCGTATTCGTCGGAATAAATGTATATTTGCCTCCGTGATTCGTCCGAATTTATGTTAAAAACAATCTCATATTCGTCAGAATTTTTGTAATATGAAGAGAGAAATATACGAAAAACTACTTGAGTGGAAGTCTCGTAGAGACCATAAGCCCCTCGTCCTTGACGGTGCCCGTCAGGTAGGCAAGACCTACATTCTCAAAGAGTTTGGCAGCAAGGAGTACAAAAACTTCTCCTACGTCAACCTGGACAAAGATGCCGTGGCCAAGTCCATCTTCGAGCCGGACCACGACATACCGCGCATTCTTCGCACTCTATCCGCCCATACCGGCGTAGACATTGTGCCGAAGGACACCCTCATCATCATTGATGAAATTCAGGAAAGCGCCGCCGCCCTCGGCTGTCTCAAATACTTCAAGGAAGACTTCCCGCAGTACGACGTCGCCGTCGCCGGTTCGCTGCTGGGTATCTCCATCCACGAAGACCAGTCTTTCCCGGTCGGCATGGTGGAACTGGTCCGAATGTTCCCGATGTCCCTGCACGAGTTCCTGAACGCCACCGGAAATGAGAAACTCACGCAGCTCCTCCTCAGCTGTGACTGGCCCGCCGTAAACACCCTTAGCCAGAAGTATATTGACCTCCTGCGCCAATACTACTACGTTGGTGGCATGCCCGAGGCCGTAGCCGGCTATATCGAAGGGAAAGGCCTCAATGCCGTTCGCATGATCCAGAAAGATATCCTTGCTGGATACCGCAAGGACTTCTCCAAACACGCACCCAAGAAAGAGGTTCCCCGCATCGAGATGGTCTGGGACTCCCTGCCATCGCATTTGGCCAAGGAAAACAAGAAATTCATCTACGGCGCCGTTCGAAAAGGTGGCAGGGCCAAAGACTTTGAAGTGGCCATCACCTGGCTCAAGGATGCCGGTCTCATCTACAAAATCCACCGCGTCTCCAAGATCGAGTACCCGCTCAAATTCTACGAAGATTTCGATGTGTTCAAGACCTTCCCGCTGGATGTGGGTTTACTGGGCGCGATGACAGATGTGCCGGCCTCCCAGATGCTGGTGGGCGACAGCATCTTCAAGGAGTTCAAAGGCGCTTTCACGGAGTGCTACGTCAACGAGCAGCTCGCACGCATTCAGATTCCCACCTTCTACCATTCGTCCAATGAGTCTGAGTGCGAGATAGATTTCTCTGTCCAGACAGAAAAACGAGTCATTCCTATAGAGGCCAAGGCTGAAGAAAACGTCAAGGGCAAATCGCTCAAGACATACATCGACGAGCATCCAGTTCTCAAAGGCCTCCGCTTCTCGATGAAGAACTACATCGACCAGGACTGGATGGAGAATCTCCCGCTCTACGCAATCGAAGGATATCTTCGTGCAGAGGGTATTCCGGTGCCCGAACAGGGTGAATAACAGTTCGAGTTACCATAGTTCCAACGAAATGGCCCCCCAGACCCCTGGAGGGCCATTGTTGATAACTTTTCCACCACATTCTATTACAGTCTCTTGCATACACGAGGCAAAAATTTTAATTTTGTAATCGGTATTTGACCCCAACAAACACAAAAGCTAATATGAGAATTCCGACGGCCAATTTTGGAAACGAGCCGGTGGGCGCGACGCAGCGACTCACCGCTGTGCCGTACGCCCGCAACCGAGCCACGAGGATTCTCATGGAGGTCAAATAGCCCACAGCTCCCGCCAGGGGGCAGAGCCTGACACCCTCCCGAGACCTCACCGCCTCGGGAGGGCCTTTTTTTACCATTAACCAAAACCAACCAATTGAGTATCAATGAGTAAGCAAAACGGATAGGAGCATAATGTGCCAATGGATACGCTGGGAAGCATAATCGAGGTCATACGGGACTATTTGAACAGATGCGTCAAATGCAGCAAGTGCAGGCAAGGAACCTGCCCCTGGATCTGCAATTTCCTGACACCTGAAGCCTCCGCTATTACCGAAAATGCCGACCAGAAAACCACCCACGAAGCACGCGCGATGGCCCTCTACGAGATGGCCGGATGCCCCTGCGAACAGCAGCTTACCTTCGACGATTTCATCGACCGGATTGACAGTTTCGCCTCCAAGGCCAAGATGCCCGAGAACGGTGCCGAACTCTTCGCCACCCTCCGTACCCTCGAGGAATTTCCCTCCCGTCTCGGCCGCATGACAAAAGGCGCCCGTCTCGCCTTCGCCGACGCCATCTACAGCGCCATAGAACACACCCTCGCCGCCCTGGACTACTACTATCTCCGCCACGGCCACTGCATCAAAGAACTCCTGCAGCAGGTCCATCCCAGCTACGACCGCGAGGAAATGTTCAAGCTCACCGGCAAGATCAAGTCCTTCACCGACAAACTCATCAAGAAAGCCAAGCCCCTGAAGTGGGACGAAGAGGCCATCGACGACCAGCCGGCCACCGACCCAGTAAGGACAGCTACCGCCGACATCCCGACCGAGCTCTCCAGTCCCGAGGCCATGCGTTACTGGCACCGCGCTCAGGACGCCCAGCTCCTGGACAACCACTTCCACTTCATCGGCACCAAAACGGAGCTCACCGTCTTCGTCGCCACCTTCTCCACAGCCCTCTTCAAGGAGATCCGCTGGTCACCCTTCGACCAGTGGCAGCCCTACCGTAATTACGCCAAGACCTACTGCGAATACAACAACCGCAAGAACCAGAAACTCACGCCCAAGATTCAGACAATCATGGACGTCTTCCGGGCGTAATCACCCGATTACCTGACATCACGTAATGGGTTACCGTAAGCCTCACGGTAATCCATATTTTATTGATAGTCAAGTCGTTTCCTTTGCAGCCAGATACATCATTAACAAAGGAAACGTTATGAAAACAGACCCTAAATCCTACATCCTCCACCTCACTGTCGAGGAATTCATCGAAGTTCTCAAAGAGAACCTGCCCGCCCTGGAAGTCCAGGCCCAGCCTCAACCTGCAGCAGCAGACGAGACCAAAGAAGGTCCCACCTTCACCGGCCGGCTCGTCTACGGCATCAAAGGCATCGCCGACCTGTTCGACGTCTGCAACAAGACCGCCAGCGAATGGAAGAAGAGCTGGCTCAAGCCTGCCATCAAACAGGAAGGCCGCAAGATCATGACCGACGTCGAATACGCCCTCAAACTCTACGGCCAGAAACGTCCCCAGCAGCCCCAGGCATAACCCGATGAAACCCCGCAGCAATGGAAGACAACCCCATCCAAGCTCTGGCAGCTGAAGGCCGGAAGGCTCAGGCCCTGCCCATCAAGATTGGCGCCCTTTCCGTCAAGCGGGCCAATCAGTGGGTTGAGGAATCCCTCACGCGCCCCGACCCATGTTTCTTCTGTGGAGGCCTCATCGTCGAGAACGAGAACATTGTCCTCTTCGCCGTATCCAACGCCGGCAAGTCCATTTTCGCCACACAGCTGGCCGAAGAGATTGCCGCCGAGGAGCCGGTCCTCTACATCGACTGCGAGCTCTCCGACAAACAGTTCCAGCTCCGCTACACCGACACCGAACTGGGCATCCGCCACGTCTTTCCCGAAAACTTCCTCAGGGCAGAGATCGACCCGGAAGACATCGACGGCTCCGACATGGACAAAGCCATCCTCTCCAGCGTTGAGGAAGCAGCCAAGTTCGGCATCCGCAAGATCTTCATCGACAACATCACCTTCATCGCCCGCGACTCCGAGAAAGCCTCCGCCGCATCGGAATTCATGAAGCGCCTGGTGAAGCTCAAGAAGACACTCGGCCTCACGATCATCGTTCTGGCCCATACGCCCAAGGTCCACGGCTACCAGGTAATGTCCCAGTACAGCCTTGCCGGCAGCGCCCAGCTCATCAATTTCTTTGACAGCGCTATCGCCATTGGCCTCTCCGCCGAGAACAAGAACTACCGCTACGTCAAGCAGGTCAAATACCGCGCAGGCGAGAAGCACTACGACGCCTCCAACGTCCAGGTCTACGAAATCGTCAAGGAAAACGGCCGCACCTTCTTCGACTTCATCAAGCCCAGCACCGAAGCCCAGCAGATTGGTGAGACCATCGGTGACGCCCTGGAAGTTCCGGAAGACGTCAAGCAAATCGCCGACCTCCACGCAAAAGGCAAGACCCTTCGCGCTATCGCAGAGGAACTGAATGTCTCTCTGGGCCTCGTCCAACGCCGTCTCAAGAAAGCCGAGAAAATGGGCTACAAGCCTGTATCGAATGTATCGGATGTATCGGCCGTATCGGACTCCGAAAATGAAGAAGAACCCGATTCACCAGTCCAGCAAGAATTATGGAATACGCCTACAGATTAGCACCTTACAAGGGCAAGGCGTCCCGTTTGACCTGCCCCAACTGTAACCGGCCTCACTGCTTCAGTCCCTACGTCGATGATGCCGGCAACGTCCTCGATCCCACCGTTGGCCGCTGCGACCACGAGTCCTCCTGCGCCTATCACAAGACGCCGGCCGACTACTTCAAAGAGCACCCGGAACTCAGGGAGCCTGACTGGCGCTGGCAACGGCCACCTCAACTGCAATCTACGCCAAAGCAACGCCAGATTGCCCCTGCTCCGGCCAAGCCAGCGAACTACCTTCCGGACGACATCGTCCGCAGGACTCTCCGCCTCAACCCGCGCAGCTTCCTCCTGCAGTTCCTCCAGACGCTCTTCGACGAACAGACCATCGTCCGTCTGGTAAGCGAGTACCGCATCGGCGTCACCAAAGACCTCTCCGCCATCTTCTACCAGATAGACGAGAGCGGCCACTGCCGAGCCGGCAAGATTATCCGCTACAATCCTGAGACTGGTCACCGCATAAAGGACGCCTCCGTCCCCGTGGACTGGGTGCATACCCGCCTCAAAAAGAGTGGCCACCTTCCGGAATCCTGGCAGCTCACCCAGTGCCTCTTCGGCCAGCATCTCCTGCGCACGCGACCGGATGCAACCGTCTGCCTGGTTGAGGCTGAGAAAACCGCCGTCATCTGTGCCGGCTTCCTTCCGGAATTCCTCTGGCTGGCCACCGGCGGCAAAGGCCAGCTGGGAGACCGGCTCGATGCCCTCTACGGCCGACGTGTCATTGCTTATCCTGACATCGACGCCTTCGACACCTGGACCGCCAAACTCAAAGAGAGACCCTGGCTCTCCATCATGGTGTCCGACTATCTCCAGATCACCGCAACTGACCAGGAACGCGCCTCAGGGGCCGATATCGCAGACCGACTAATCGCGTATCGTCTATCCGGCAAGCCGATAAACATACCGATACACCCGATACAGCCGATACAAGCGATACTATCGCAACCCGAAGTCGCCGCCCTCATCGAAGACCTTGACCTTCAAATCACTTCAATCCAACTAATACCTCAACAAAATGAAGATTCTAATTGACAATGGCCACGGAGTAGAGACTCCTGGCAAACGCTCTCCGGACGGACGCTTCCGGGAGTATGCTTACAACCGTCTTATTGCCCGCGCCATCGTGGAACATCTGCAGTGCAGGGGGTATGACGCCTCTCTGGTCGTTCCGGAGGATGAGGATATCTCCTTGGAGGAACGCTGCAGGCGAATCAACCGCATCGCCATTCGGCACGGACACGAACCCAACGACACCTTCGTGGTGAGTATCCACGTCAATGCAGCCGGCAGCGGCTCAATGTGGCACAACGCCACCGGCTGGTGCGCTTTCACCTTCCCGGGCCACACAGAGAGTGACAAACTGGCCACCTGCCTGTACAAAGCCGCCCAGAAGCATCTGCCTGGCCACCGGCTCCGTACGGATTATTCAGACGGTGATCCGGACCTCGAGAAGCCCTTCTACATCCTGAAGCACACGTACTGCGCGGCCGTACTCACAGAAAATGGATTCATGGATTGCGAAGTCTCGCTCAAATTCCTGGAATCCGATGAAGGGAAAAATGCCATTATTGCTCTACATGTAGACGGAATAATTGACTACATTAACAACTTCCAATAAACTTCACCCTCGGCATCGTCCGAGGGCTTTTTATGTCGTAAAATGCACCTCATCTGCACTTTATTACACATTTTTACCTTATGTTTCGCATAAATTTCGTAAATTTGACCATTTAAGGAAGCATTACCACGTAATAATACGCAATGGCAGGAAATAAACACGCTCTCACTCGTTACCGCGTTCTTGATGCTTGTTTTTCAAACAGCGTCAGGAAGTATTATGCAGAGGATCTCATGAAAAAATGCAATGAGGCACTTGCAGAGCGATATCCTTCTGGAGAGATGGGCATCAGCCGTCGTACTTTCTTTGATGACCTAAACGACCTGGACGAGCTCGTTTCCGAGTATGGAGTAGAGATTCTTCGTCTTAACGACGGCCGCAAGAAATACTACCGCTATTCTGAAGATGGCTTTTCCTTGTTCACGAAGGGTTTCACCGAAGATGAGTTGGTGTCATTGAAAGAAACGATCCAGACGCTTCAGCGCTTCAAAGGTTTGCCTAGTTTTCAGTGGATGACTACGATGGTCGACAAACTGGAGGACAAACTCACGTTAAAGTCTTCCGCCCAGAACATTTTGTCCTACGAGGAGAACTCCGATTACGTGGGTATTGACTGGTTGAAAGATTGTTTTGATGCAATTATCAATCAGCAACCCCTGAAGATTGAATATCGAAACTTTGATGACAAGACCTTTACTTGGACGATTCATCCGTACTACATCAAGCAGTATAATAATCGCTGGTTTCTTCTAGGAAAGAACCCTGACTATACGAGTCTTTCCAATATTCCGCTTGACCGCATCGATAACATTGAGCCCGTACATATTGATTTTATACCTAATAAGGATATTGACTTCGATAGTTACTTCGAGCACATTATTGGTGTGACACTGTCCGAAGGTCCCGTTGAGACAGTGAAGCTTAAGTTTTCCCCCAAGCGCCTACAGTATGTCTTGACAAAACCCCTTCATAAGAGCCAGAGATGCAGTAATGCCGAATCCGGAATAGTTGAGTTGCAACTGATCCCTAATAATGAGCTTGTATCAACTATACTGTATTTCGGTTCCGATGTTGAGGTTATTGAACCGGCTTCCCTCAGAAAAACCGTAAGTGAGCGGATTCAAAAAACTTATGATAAGTATTTTGTTGTGCAGACTGGCCGCACAACAACGCCATATCTTTGCAACGAGAAATAAAACTAAACGATATGCCTTCATTAAATGACTTTGTAATGCAGAAACCCCGGCCACTGCCGGTGATTGTTGCGATCGACAAGAGTGGTAGTATGTCCAGGGATGGCAAGATTGATGCCCTCAACCTTGCTCTCCGCGATTTTGTCAACTCTATCAAAAACGAGGACAGCCCTGTTGAGATACAGCTTGCTTTGTTCAGCTTTGGCGGGAGCGAGGCTGTTTGTGATTTGCCTCTTACCCCCGTGGATGACGTTGATGTGAGCACTTTCAACTATGCCGCGTTCGGCAAGACTCCGATGGGCGGCGCCTTCACTCAGATCAAGTCCCTCATCGAGGATAAGGACCAGGTTCCTTCTCGCTCTTATAAACCCACCATCGTTCTTCTTACGGACGGAATCCCCACGGACGATTATCTCACACCGATGAATGCTCTGATTCAGGAGGGACGTTCCTCAAAGGCTTTCCGTATTGCCATGGCCATTGGCGATGATGCAGATCGAGATATGCTCGGCAAGTTTGTGAGTAGCCCGGAACTGCTTATCTCTGGAGACGGGGCAAGGGATATCAAGAAATTCTTCCGTTTCGTCACAATGTCTGTGACTTCGCGCATGCGTAGTCAGACTCCCGACACGCCTCCTCAAGTTTCTTTCCCTGATGACGAAGTAATCTTCTAATGTCAAAGAGTTCTATCATACACGCATCTTGCAAAGGGAAGAAGGGAGACTTTCCTTATCAGGACTATGTGTCCGTCCAGGAGTACCCTTCTTATTCCTTCGCAATCGTTGCTGATGGCCTCGGCTCCTCGAAGTCTTCAGCTCGAGGTGCGAATATGATATGCTCTTTGCTGGCAGAACGATTCAATAGTGTTGCCGGCTATCTTTTTGACATCAAAGAAGAGGCCGAGAAAGCCATCGAGAATTGGTATGCGTATTTTGGCAAATTGGACATCCCGACAAAGGACTGTTTGACCACATGTTCCTTCATACTGGTTGATTTGGAACATAATATAGCCAAAATAGGTTCCATCGGTGATTCTCCAATTTTTTACCGTGGAAATACCGGGAAAGTAATCTCCACACTTACAGATAAAGACTTTTTGAACGAGACCGCCTGCATCGGAACTAGTAAGATTCCGGTGTTTGAGATCAAGGAAATACCGTTTTCGGACAGATTTGATTTCATGCTCTGCTCTGACGGCTTTGGTGATGAGATAATCATTGACAAGGTGGATGCCTTGTTTGATTACTTTATCGAGAAGTATTCCAAAATAAGTGCAGACAAGCGAGATAAACTGCTAAAACAGGAATTGGTCTCCTCAATGCAAGACAAGAATAATGATGACAAATCAATAGTTTTTGGGTGGATATGCCAATGAACGTAATTGATGCTTTTGGAGTAAGCTACAATCTTGAGAAGAAGATTGGTGAAGGCTCCCAGGGTGAGACTTTCATTCTGGAAGGGGGCCGTTACATTGCAAAGCTTTTCAAAAAGACAAGCAATAACACCGAGCTTAAGTCCAAGATTAACTTCCTGATCAATCTTCAGTTGGACCGCAAGTATTTTGCGACCCCTTTGAAAGAGATCACGGCTCCAGGGATAGGATACATCTCTGAATTTGCTTCGGAGATGGAGTCTCTTACCTCCCTCAGGTGGAATCAGGGAGTAACTGATTTGTCGTCCTGGTATGAAAGCACCGGTGGCCTATTCAAGCGTTATGGCGTGCTCATTAAATTGGCCATGTGTATCCGCACGCTCCATGCGAAGGGCCTTGTCTATTGCGACTTGTCGCCTAATAATGTCTTCATCTCGACGAACCCCAATAAGCACAATGTGTTCCTGATTGATCTGGATAACCTTCGTTATAGGACCAGCATCATTCATAATATCTATACGCCCAACTATGGTGCTCCGGAGGTGGTCAAGAATCTTGCCCCCAACACTCCTATGTCTGACTGCTATTCCTTCGCAGTCATTGCCTACGAGCTGCTTGCCTTGAATCATCCCTTGAAGGGTGACATGGTCAATGAAGGCGAACCGGAACTGGAGGAACAGGCCATCAGAGGAGAATTACCCTGGGTGGAAGACTCAAAAGACGATTCCAACCGACGGGAGACAGGCATTCCTTCGGAAGCCTTTATCACCCACTCGTTGCAGAAGCTTTTCCACAGGACTTTTGAGGAAGGTCTCAACGACCCTATGATGCGTCCTTCCATTGGCGAGTGGGTGGATGCTTTGAACGATGGAATCAACGAACTGCTCTCATGTCCGGATTGTCATACTCACTATCCTTATCGCAATTCGAACGCTTGTCCTTTCTGCGGCCGTCAGCCTCATGTTCCAGTGAGAGTCAAGATTCAGCGCTGGGAAGAGTCAGAGTATTACGATGCAACCGTAAACGATGTGAAGACTCGATTTGCATTACAGCCTCTAATTGTTGATGAAATGTACATCGACGAGGTTACTTCGCGATATGTGAAGGCGAATCATCTTCTTTCTGTTTACGATGATTACGATACGCCGATAGCAAAAATAGCGGTGGAGGATCTTGGTGATAATATCCGTTTGATTGTGGAACCTATCAATGATTTCACGCTATTCTTCCGGGTTGACGAGATTGATATGGAAGGTGAGTTCTCTGAAAGAAAAACCTTCCGATTCAATCCCAGTAGGCATAACACTATGATCATCGGCATAAAGAATTTCAAAACTCCTCAACGTGTTCTTGTAATTTAACGATATGGCACTTATCGAAGAAATATTCAAACTGTTCGACGAAGAGACCAGGTTGAACAAGATTCAGGGCCGCTTGTCCAGCGGAAATCTTGAATTCAAGTCCGACTTACTGGTCTTGGACCTGATAAAAGTGGATGGTAACGACCTCCTCTTCAAGAGTGGTACGGGAGCATGCCGTATTAAGGTTGACGGGGAGATTAATCTTCCGTCTCTTCAGGCGGAAGAAACCTCTGTTGGGATTGACTACTTCTTTTGGGTGGCAAAAACCGACTTTGAGGCCACTAAAAGGACGGTCACTATGTCCTATCTTCGTCGGGGACGTACCGAACGGAAAAACGAAATAGATATTGCTTTCGGCGATGAGGTCATGTATCAGATGAAGGTTCGTGACAAGGTCGCGAATATTCCTTCAACATTGTCCAGCCGTCTCGCGTTTGGTGACAAGTTGGGTCAGTATCTCTTCATCGAAACCTTCCCGAATAATGACAGAAACTTCCGCATTCATGGTCTGGCCTGGGTTGGTGATGTCAGTATCGAGGATGGAAAGTGGATTATCACTCGCTTGACGAAGAAGCCATTCCCTAAGAGGTTCGATGATTATATTGCCTTAAGGGTCGCTTTCTACAACACAATCAATTATGTGGAAAAGACGATGGCCCGGGAGGCTTTTGAGACAATAAGTCTGCGAGATCGGAACTCTGGGAACACGCTCCTTAACTTGTGGGAAGACTACAACAAGATGGAGCAGCAACAGGCACTGGAACTGAAAGATAAGATCGGCCAGTTGAGGTATTTCGGAGCAGACCAAAGAGGGAATGGTGTCACACAAATCAAACTGGATCTTACTGAAGAACAAGAGGCCCTGTTTAAAGAGCGTGGTCATGATATTCTAAACGCTTCTTTCAGTAGCCAGGACTTTGATGGGATGATTGAGTTCGACTCGTATGACCGGTTCTCTCATGTCGCGGTAGTACTCGACGATAACTATCCAATCAAGCAAGGCGCCTCAGGACTTCTGGAGGTTGATTTACGGGGCAATAATACTGCTGACAAGCGCCGCAGGATGGCTCTTAGTAAATTCCGGAATCCGCCGTCTATCGTAATAGGTAACTTGCGTTTGGCTCTCGAGGGTGATGCGGATAAAATGTTCAACCGCCCTCGGAAAGAGAAACCTATTACGGCCAAGACTCGCAAATTCATGAAGGAGAAATTTGGCATAGAACAGCTTACTCCTGACCAGGAAAAGGCTGTAGATATTGCCATCAACACCCCTGATATTGCTGTCATTCAAGGCCCTCCCGGAACGGGTAAATCTACCGTCGTTTCTGTGATCACACAGCGTCTTATGGAAATCGCTGAGAAGAGGGATGCCCTTGACAAGCTTTTCCTCGTCTCTGCATTCCAGCACGACACTGTCGAGCATATTGCGTCCAAGATATACACCATGGGCCTCCCGACTATAAAGTTGGGCAAAGAGGAGCAGGGTGTACGCTCGGAAGAAGTCTTTATCAAGGACCTGACAAGGTCTATTGACAATGCTTTGAATAGCCTTTCTCCCGAAGTGAGGAACAACAGGGTCTCCAAGAAACTGGAAGCACTCAAAGCTCAACTTGAAAAGGAAGGCAACGACGCGGAGGTTAAAAAAGCGATATCTCTACTCATCAGCGAGAATCCGGTAAGTGATGATTTATTTACCCGCTGGCAGGAATTGGTTCGCGAAGTCAATGCGGATGCTGATGCGGCGACCAAGATGATTGCCGCCCTTCGTGGTCTTCAAACCGACGCTGGCTCTTACAGTGATGATGGTCCAATGAAGATTCGCCGTCTCATTCGAACTGGGATAGGCTTGACTCCTGAAGAGAGAGAATTCCTGGATGATGCACCTGATGAGGATGAAGAAGTCCCTGCAGAATTCTTCGTTCAGTTGAAGGCGCTCCAGGAAAAGTACCTTACGATGATAAATAAATCCGCCACATCCATTGAGGGCGGTGATAACCTTCCGCTGCTTCTTTGGATGCAGAATGCCATTGAGTACTTCAAGGAGAAAGAAGCGAAATCATACGATGATACGGATACTTTTATAGCGGCCACGCTGGAGGATATCCGCGAAGAAATTTATGGTAATGCGGAACATATCCGCGAAGCTATCAAGCAATACAGCAGTAGTATTGCCGCCACAAACCAGTTTGCTGGAAGTGCGGAAATCCGTGACGAATTGTACCAGAATGTCATTCTGGAGGAAGCTGCTCGATCCAATCCTTTGGATCTGTTGATCCCTATGGTAAAAGCATCGGAGCGAATTATCATGGTGGGAGACCAGCGACAGTTGCCTCATCTTTTGGAGCCAAAGATTGTTGATGAGATTGTCAACGGTGATGTCGATAAAAAGGAGAAATACAAAGAGTCCCTTTTTGGTATCTTGTTCAACAGTCTCGCTGAGGCTAAACCCGTAAGGAGGATAACATTGACCAACCAGTTCCGTATGCATCCTGTTATAGGCGACTTTATCAGCAAAGTGTACTATAACGGTGCGGTAAAATCGGATCTTGTGAAAGTTGAATCAAAGAAGCACAATCTATCTCTTCCTTGGGCTAAAGATAAGGTGGCTGTCTTATGCCATGTGCCTAAGGCAGCAGGTACTGAGTATCGTAAAGATACGAGCAAGACACGCCGTCAGGAGGCACAGCGCATCATCCGTTTGCTTGACGAGCTGCAGACTGACCCTGCATTTGACAACTTAAGCATTGGCGTAATTACGTTCTATTCAGGCCAGGTGGATCTAATCAATGAACTCGCTGAGAAGAACGGTTACACTGAAAAACAGGCTGACGGCTCCTATCATACAGCCATCCAGTATAGCCGCACACAGGACGGCCGGGAAAAACTTCGTATTGGCTCCGTGGACTCTTTCCAGGGCAAGGAGTTTGACGTTGTTATACTGAGTACCGTGCGTTCCAATGAGATCGCTCGGGTAGAGGGGAATGAATCCAAGGTATTTGGCTTCCTTACGCTGGAAAACCGCCTAAATGTGGCTTTCTCCAGAGCACAAAAGATGATTATCCTGGTTGGAGATAAAGATATGTTCGAGGACGAGTTCGCGGCCTCTTATGTGAATGGTCTCTACACATTCTGTACTGAATTAACAAAGGGTGAATATGGCAACAGAATACAGTAGAATAATATACAACATCACGCGAATGCCAAGCGCAAAGGCGTTCTTGGTGTCTTTCCCTATGTATATGTATCGTATGCAGACCAAGAAGTTTGCGTACGGATTGGACTTCTTCCAGCGTTGTGTACTGAAGTTTAAGGCGAAACCCGGGGTGACGAATTCTCAGATTGCCGCTTTCCTTGGCCTTGAGCTGGATTTGGTGGACAGCATCGAAGGAGTACTTCGTCATAACGACCTGGTTGACATCAACGGTATGCTCACAACCAATGGAGAGGTCAAGCTGAAGGAACTCGACTCACTGGTTGTAGATTCCAGCCATGAGGAGTTGGGATATGTCTTCCAGTATGTAGACCGTGAAGGTTACCTTCCATACTATGTCAAAGATTTGGGCCAGGCTCCTAATCTCACTTCGAACAACGAGATTATTGTGGGAACGAAGGGAGAAGGTGAAGACAAAACTAGGCGCCCGGTGGAGTTGTCCTTCATTACTGACAAGAAACGGGTTCTCCCTTTCCCCAGGGAAGAAGTTGTCTTCGACTTAATTTCTCGCTCAACCAGATGGTTCAATAACGACAAGACACTGTCTATTCATCAGTTGAAGAGAGATTTGTCTCTCTGTCCACTGCATGATACGCCAGACCCTATTCCGGTTCTTATTTGCACTTATATTTACCTGCCTAAATGTGAGGGGGAAGAGTACTACGAACCGGAATGGCAAATACAAGATCCATTCACAGGGAAGCCCAGCGCTAACCTGAAGTTCTATTTGGAGTCTTTCAATGAGCCGAAGCTCAAGAAAGAAATAGAGCGTCATTTTGCCAATGTAGACACCATGGCTAAGAAGAGCTTTGGCGACTATTCAGATTATATTGAGAAGGAGGTCGAAAAGCTGCGGCAGGATGATTTTGGCATGGAATTCAAAATGCTTGACAGGAACCTGCAGCAGTATCTTACCTCTGCGATTAAGAACATATTCCTGTTCCGCCAGTACGGCTATCGAGATATTGATTCTTCCGAAGCCTTTGTAATCAGCGCACAGAAGGCATTGGAAAACATTTTCTTAACCGATAAGGAGTCGCGTCCAGACATCTATGAAGATATGTATACGGAGAATGATATACCTCCTCGGGTTGACCCTCGTCCGTACTACAAAGACCGCCAGGATGTAATTGGTAGATTCATTAGGGAGAAACATATCCAAATGGCAGACTCCTCTAAATTATTTGGCTTGGCAAAGAAAGTCGATCCTCGAGGAGCCCATTCGCTCAAGCATTATGTTTATTGCTTGATTTTGACCTATACAATTGATGATACCTCTCCTTTGTTTGGCCTGATTGCCAATAGGCTTGATGTTATCTTTGAGCTTGCTGACTGCAGGAACAAAAAAGGTCATGGTAGGACTCAGGCGGAAGGAAGAATCTTTATGATAACTCAGGAGCAGGCAGAGAAATACTATGCGCTTCTCCGCGATTTTGTTAACGAATATATGACAGTTGCACTATGAGCAAGAAAAATAAAAGCAAAGGTGGCAGCAAGCCATCCTCACAGAAGCAATCACAGCCGGCCGTCGCTAAACAAGTGACAGCTGATGTTGCTAAAGAGATTGACGAACTCAAAGAATCTGCCGAACAGAAAATCGCGGCGAGCGGATTACCTGTACAGGAACTTGATGAGGCTTCTACCCAGCGTGCCGAGGAGGCCGAGAAGAGCAATGATGTCCGTGGCTATCTCAAGGAGCTGCGCGAAATCCATCGTATGCTTTTCACGTTGAAGTCAGAAGCCGATAAGGATCGTGAGGCTGCCGAGAAGATTCTCAGCTCTGCTAAAGATGAGAAGAAAGAAATCGAAGATGCCAAGGCTTCATTTAGCGAGAAGGAGAAGAAGCTCAACGATCGTGAAAAGGATATCCACGAGCGTGAGCTACAGATAGATAACGGCGAGTACTCCGGTACTATCCGCAGTTTGCTTGCCACTTTGAGCAAATCTGAGAAAGAGATTGCCGATGAGACGCAAAAGATCCTTGAGGATCTCTCTTCTAAGTTGAAGGATTTGTTGCAGCGTGAAAAGGCTCTCAGCGAGACTGAGATAAACTTCGAGGAAGAGAAGCTCCAGCTGGAGAAGGAGAAGAAGCGTGTCGCCCGAAAAGAGCGTAACATTGACGCTGACATGGAGATCTTCAAAGAGGAAACCCGGGCTGACCTCGAGAAAGAGTATTCTCAGAAGTATGCAGACGAAAAGGCTCGTGCCGAACGCCTGCAGGCAAGAAACGAGGCCCTGGAGCAGAACATTGAGCGCCTCGAAAAGATTCGCACTGCACTGTTCGTAACTTTCGGCGAGCAGGAGCCTGAAGAAATGCTTGCTTCCTTCACCAAAATCAAGGAAGAGATTGCATCGTTGAAGGAGCAGCTTTACCAGCGTCCTACTGAAGACGATCTGGAGACACAACGCAAGGAGAATGCAGATCTGCTGGCTGAAGTCAATCGCCTGAAGGACCTTGTCAATGAGAAGGAAATCACTGAGTTGAGGACGTTTATTCAGAGCTCTGATAGCTATGTGATTGAGATACAGGGCTACAAAGACCGCTTGGAATCCAGCAAGAACAGAGAAGACTCCTTGCGCCGTACTATCGAAGACCTCAAGAGTACGGTCGAACAGCTGAAGGGTGAACATCAAAAGGATGAGGAAGCCTTCCAGTTCTGCCGCAAGTACGATGCGTCTCCTTCCGTTCAGAATGCCGGCTTCCGCAGCATTACTCCTCAATCACTGAAGGACTTCACGGTTTATATGCAGCAAAAGATTGCATCGTCTGAAGATCCATTCTACTACGACATTGACACGGTCCGCACCTTCATTGCCGGCCTCAACATGTCGAATATCTCCATTCTTCAGGGCATTAGTGGTACCGGAAAGACCTCTCTACCAAGAGAGTTTGCGAAATGCTTGATAACCGGCGCCCCCGACTATCAGGGTAACAGCGAGGACAATTCACCCAATGCCCCTTATCGCATCTGTGCGGTCCAGTCCGGTTGGCGTGACAATATGGACTTGATGGGTTATTACAACTCTTTCGAGCACAAATACAAGGAGACAGAGTTCTTCAAGGCTCTGTACCTGGCTAATCAGCCGAAGTACAAAGATTGTTTGTTCTTCATCATCCTAGATGAAATGAACCTCTCTCGTCCGGAGCATTATTTCGCTGACTTCCTGTCCCTGCTCGAGCAAAAACCGGAGGAGCGCTACATTGTGGTCAACGCTCCGGATGAGGTGCTGCCTAAGAGTATTGTTCAGGGCAAGTTGAGGGTTCCCGAGAATGTCCGTTTTATTGGAACGGCCAATCACGATGAAACCACCCTGGAATTTGCTCCCAAGACATACGATCGCTCCAATCTGATGGAAATGCCCAAGAACCAACTGCGGAATATTCCTTCGACGGAGTTGGTATACAACGTCGGTTACAGCTGGCTGAAGAGGATGTTTGCCGAAGCGAAGTCCAGCAATGCGGCCAGCTACCAGAAGTTCAAGAAGTTCATCAATTCTGACGAGGTTACTTTGCTTTTGGCCGACAAAGGTATCGGTGTAGGTAATCGTTTCGAGGACCAGGCAGAACGCTTTATCTCTGCATTCATTGCCACTGGTGATGCGAATGCAACCGCAGAAAGCCTTGCTAAAGCGGCGGATCATCTCATTACCACACGCCTGTTCCGTACGCTTAAGAATCGTTTCGATATTGAGAAACATTCTCTGCAGGTATTCCGCGATGAGTTTGAGAAGCTCTTCAAGAAGGAGTTCGGTTTTGAACCGGAGAAAGCAAACGAGTTACTTAATGCAGAGATAAGCAGGTAGCATGCAGTTCATCGATAGATACACCCTACGCAAGGTTTCGGACAAGGACCTTCCCGGCCAGATTGACTTGGGAAGGTACTATGCTGTCGATACCAAGCTGGACTTGACAAACAGAGTCTTCAATGTGGGTGTTGACAGAATGATTCAGCAGGATATCCTTGATAGCCAAAACAAGAGTATCCAGGAGCTGCTATGCTACTTTTTCGCCCAGGTTAGCCATTCTAAGAACGATTGCTTTGAGATTCCTCCACTCATTCAAAGTGTCTCCAACAAGTTGTTCCTGAACAACTTTGAAACGATGCTGGAGAAAGAATTATTCCATCTTGAGGAGATCTTCCGGCAGCCCCATTATCTGCTTCAGAGAACCATAGAGAAGGTGAACGTTTCCAGGGCTAAACGTATCCCGGCGAAGAGCTATCAGAATCTTGCCTCCCACACGGAAGATTGGTTGCATAAGAGTATCGTGGACTTTAAACCGCGTCGTATCCTCAATGAAGAGCTGGATCTCTTCTACGATGTGTACGAAAACCAGATTACGGTTGCATTGGTACAGCGCTGTATTTCTTACATCAACAGCCGTATCAAGGAAGTCAGGGACTTGAAGGATTTCCTGGTCGAGTACGAGAAACTCCTTCAAGATAGGGATTTCTCACGCGGTTGGTATAAGAAGACAGAGCGGAATCTGGAACTCATTGGAGATGTTTACGAAGACGAGCATTTCCGGAAAACCAAGAACCGCGGGACTGTCTTGGATGAGACGCAGCTCAGCCTGCAGAAAATGCTGAAGCGTTTGCGCGTTCTGCAGTCGACAGAATTGTACGGAGAGGTAAACAACAGAGTCGTTCAGTCTTTGATTTCAGACGGTGACGTTACGCCGACTAATGTGATTGCCAATCACAAGCACTATCGTTATGTGCGGAGCCTTTGGCGCGAATTGAATACTGTTGATGCTGAGAAGTCTGATGAGCAAAAGGGACGCTACGAACAAGACGTGCTTCGGGGTGTTAGGAGTTATGCCCAAACGCTCATTACATACATTGTAAAGCAGATTCTTGGGTACGAAATCTCCGGCACTTATGCTGCATGGGATGCTGTTCACGATTATTATTGCCCCATCTCGATGCATTCCAGCGATGACGGCTTGCTTCGTCTTACCATCGGAGACACTGAATTGTGTTTTGTGTCTATTGCAAACGACACATCACTGTCCGATTCCGACATCAAGGCTCAAAACTTTTTCGTCTTGTCTCTTGGAATGGCCAAACGCTGCGGCCACATCATTAGTGTCAGCCCTTATGACGCCGACAGCACTGAGCGAGTTGGACGGTTGATCAAAGAGTATATCCTTCGGAGTTACTTGCAGGAGTTGAAGTCCTCGCATAAGTATCCTCAGATTCTCCGTGACTATGTCATTCACTTCGACGAGGAACCAATGCTTGAGTTTGGGGATGATTTCTCATTCCGGTTTAAAGGAATTCCTCGATACGATATCAGGGAAGAGGGCATCTTGGCCAAACTGGAGAATGACAAACGGTTCAAGGATAGAAGTCGTCCTGATAGAGATAACATCCGGGCTACTATGCGTGCTTTCATAGGAGATATCAATGGGATGGCCGAGGAAACTATGAAGAAGATGGTTTGCTTGGAGTGCTTTACTCCCATTTCCCGTCCTGATGCTTCGCAGCTTGACTATCTAACCTGTGAATGCGGCTTTGTCCTGGACAGCACCAATAACCATGTCGTGTACTCGAACAAGGATGAGCAATATTCCGGTTTGGGCAAAGAGGATTGGGGAATGGACTACATCGAATTTGATATGTAATTTGCGGTACAAGGGTTTAACAAATAATGCGTTAGGATTATGGCAGAAGTAAGGCTATCAAAGCTTATGAAACAGTTTAATGTCGGGTTGGCACGTTTGGTGTCCTTCCTGAATGATGCCGGCTGCCCAGTAGAAGAGAACCCTAACGCGAAGATAGATTACAAGTGGATAGAAGTCATTGCTGCCTGGGCTGCAGATAGGCAGGCGAGCAATGAGATTGTAACCGCACAGAATAATAATGACCCCGGTAGCACTGTTCTAGAACAGGAGATTGTACTAACGAAAGAACCAACAGTTGAGGTTAAAGATACTCCTTTAGAGAGCCAGGAGCAGCCTCTGAAAGAAACAAGTTCAGAACCTGTCGATTCCTCCGAATGGGAGTCTATTGTCAAGCACGCCATAAAGGCGATTCCTTCTCCTCGTACAAAAGAAGTCAATCAGTTCATCATCGAGAAGATCGCATCTTGGCTTAGAGAAGATGAAATAGATCTTGCTGAGGAGCCAGTTGAGCAGGAGCCTGCGCAGAATGATAAAATCACCGCCCAAGAAGTTATCGAACGGATTCACAGCGGTGAACCTGGCTTTATTGAAGCTTGCTTCGCGATAGACGAACCGGCAAGCATAAAAGAAAAACGTGCTCTCATAAGCCAGGTATTGCAATTGGAGGCTCTGTCTCCGGAGTATTTCTGGTATTTTGTTAATTCTCTTCTGTCGCTCAATGCCGATGCATATAGAGCTGCCATTAGTTCGTCCTTGTCTGAATATGAGTACGGGCAAGACTATGTGGATGGAGCCAAGTATAGAAATGAGTTTTGCGCCGCTTCCGAAATGCTTCTCAAGAACCGGGATAAGGTTCATCAGGCGCTGCCTTTCTTTACAGTTTTCAAGAATTGTCTTCCAGAGGTAGTCCGTCAGGATATTCAGAATGCCACGAAGTATTTGAAGTCTATCGAAGACTTGAACCTCGCTTTCAGCATACTCGATAGTAGTCTTCATGAAAAACTTTACCTGCTGAGCGTCAACGAGACGCCGGCAAGTCAGTTCCTTGGATTTTCCATACTGAAAGAATGCAAAGATAAAGAAGGGATTGAGGTCGTAAGAAAGCAGAAGTACCTGCCCACATATATGAACTGTATCTATGAGACACTGGCCTGGCGCCTCATAAAGAAGTTGGTTCTTGAGGAAGAGGACACAATATCAGATGACAAGGTGCAGACCATATTGTCAGACGGATATAACTCATACGTCAAGTATCTCGACAACGCCAAAGTCAAGATTCAGAAGATTGAGCATTCTCACGCGATTCAAGACTACCTGGGACGCAGAGTATATTTCAGATACGAGAGCGACAACCAATGGAACATCTACGGCAGCACCCGGGACGGATATGGCTACATCCTACCTAAGAATTGGGTGTTTGAGGAGATGCAAAAAGGGGAATGGTACTACGCAACTGTTGTCAAGTTTGCGAAGAGGCCCAATATCCTTGTACTGTCACAGATCACTGTCACCAAGGCTGCGATAAATGGCGCTTCTACCGTTCATGAGAATGATATTGTTGAGGCCAGATTCTCCCTCTATGAGAAAAGCTTAAGCACTAAGATTCTAGGTTGTGGCCCTACATCTGCTCAGTTAGTTTCTATTCCCAGGAACTTTGACTACAAGGTTAAGCACCGCGTCCGCGTAATTAAGGTATATGACGTCAATAAATGTGAAATTCAAATAGTTAAGTAACTTTTTTATATGAACACTGCCCAATACAACCACCTGTTCTCCTTCATCTGGAACATCGCCAACGATGTGCTGGTCCACGCCTTTGAGAAAGGTGAATACAAGAAGATCATCATGCCCATGACGGTCCTTCGCCGTCTGGACATC
>JAEEGJ010007996.1_pt1 | contig 29546 bp, 26 predicted proteins | sample 8958761 | NCBI WGS metagenome assembly JAEEGJ01 (sample SAMN16246546, study PRJNA631951) | gut metagenome | biome: gut microbiome; feature: rumen; material: RS-attached | host: Bos | place: Iran: Karaj | collected 2018-10
AAACGATTATGAAGACAAAGACAATTCTCAGAAGACTGTTACTGACAGTATTGACGCTCATTGGAGCAATCGTCGTTATCGGCTTGGGCTTCTGGCTTATCGATGGACGCTCGCCACTATCTTTCATTGTTTCCCATTCTCTGTCAAAGTCAACATTGGAAACTTATGAGATAAATAAGGCTGACACGACAGACAAGAGTACCGTGGAAATCCCAAGCAACGTGAGATTCCCTCGTGAAGTGACTCAATACAGGGTCGGCCACATGCAGGTATTTGAGTCGGCACCTCAAGATGACTCGAAACCCGTCTTGCTTTACATCCACGGTGGTGCATATTACAAGAATTTCACAACATTGCATTGGATGGCGATGGCTGAGTGGGCAAAGGCAACAGGCTGCGGCATCGTGGCACCAAACTATCCGATGCTCTACAAGTATACAGCCAAGGATGCCCATCCGCTGATGATGCAACTCTATCGCCAGCTACTTGAACGTTTCCCCGCAAGGCGCATCATCATCGCTGGCGATTCTGCAGGAGGTGGCTTCTCGCTGGCTTTGGCACAAGAACTGAAGACTGATTCGATAGATCTGCCCAGCCGCCTGATACTCATCTCGCCTTGGGTTGACGTGACGGGAGGCGATGATGACTTGCAGAAGTACGACTCCTTCCTCAACAACGAAGTGCTGCGGCTTGTCGGAGCTGACTGGGCAGGAGATCTCGATGCGCACAATCCGATGATCTCACCCCTCTATGGCGACATGCAGGGATTACCGACCACCGACCTATTTACAGGTACCTGGGAAGTCTTCTATACAGATATTGTCAAGACCTACAACAAGATGAAGGCCGCTGGTGTTGATGTCCGACTGCACACAAAGGAGAAGATGGGCCACGTCTACCCTCTCTGGCCTAGTGCGGACGGAAAGAAAGCCCGTTTAGAAATAGCAAAGATGATCCAATAATTTGTGATATATATGGTAAGAAAAGCAGCTAAAAGAGACGTTCAGGCTATCATAGAGTTGCTGCATCAAGTTGACATGGTGCATCATGTAATACGCCCTGACTTATTCAAGCCCAACACAACGAAGTATAACGAGCAGGAACTTGAAGCCCTGCTCGAAGATGAGACCAAACCTATCTTCGTTTATGATAATGGTCAGGTCCTTGGTCATGCCTTCTGTATGATTACGGAAGTGAAAGATGACAAGCTACTCCAGAACATCAAGACGCTGTATATTGATGACATCTGCGTAGATGAAAAGGCTCGTGGCAAACACGTAGGGACTGCTTTGTATGAATATGTCCATGACTATGCAAAGTCTATAGGTTGCAACAACATTACCCTGAATGTATGGGAAGGCAACGACCCTGCACTAAGTTTCTACAAGAATATGGGCATGAAGGTGCAAAAGACAACGATGGAAATAATGTTGCCAAAGGCAAAAGAGAAGAAATAGTTTGCACACTCATCGGAGTCATTCCCGGATGGGGATTTCATTTTACCCCATGCACAAGCATTTTCAGGGTATAAACGGACTTTGAGGCAGTAATAAACAGTACATCACGCTCCTTTCCGCCAAAACAGACGTTAGCCGTCCAGTTCTCAGGGATGGGGAAATGGGCTATCTGCTGGCCATTCTTATCGAATACGGTCACACCATCGCCAGTCAGATAGATGTTTCCCCTGTCGTCGATCGTCATCCCATCAGACCCCATGTTGGCAAACACCTGCCGGTTCGAGAGAGAGCCGTCCGTCTGAATATCATATTTCAGGATTCTGTTGGCTTTTGCCTCCGCCACATACAGATGCTTTCCGTCAGGCGTTCCGACGAGCCCATTAGGCTGGTTAAGCGTCGAGTCGAGCATGACCAGCTGCTTGCCTCCGGGTGCCAGATAATACAAGCCTTCCACAGGCTGCTGGCGCTCTGGGGCGCGTGTCCAGTAGTCTCTCTTGAAATAAGGGTCAGTCAGATAATAACCTCCATCCTTCGCAATCCATACATCGTTGGGACCGTTCAGCAATTTTCCGCGATAGCCGGTTATCAGGATCTTGGAATGACCTTTTAAATCGAATGCCCAAAGCTGGTTGTCCATATCTGCGCAAGCTATCAAATTGCCTTGGGCATCAAAGTACATCCCATTAGAACGACCACTCTGATCGGTGAACAGGGTGATCTCACCAGATTCGCAGTCCCAACGGTAAATCTTATTGTTGGGCTGGTCTGTGAAGTAGACATCACCCTTTGCATCAACCGCAGGCCCTTCCGTAAAGCTATACGAATCAGCGAGTATTACAGGAATTTCTCCCTTTGCAACTATTTCATTTGAGTGAGCTGGCAAAGTCGGAGTCATCTTGGCTGTAATCCTGCGGATATGATCCTTCAGTATCTTGTAGGCGGGGAAAGGCATGGCGCCGTGGTCGTAGCCTTGCATCTCATAGAGCGTCACATCCTTGTGGCCCACGAGTTTCAGCATGCGCCAGAAGTAGGCCTGCTCCTCGTAGCGTCCGAAGAGTTCCAGTTCGCGGTCGCCAGAGATGATGACAATGGGCGGCGCGTCAGGACGGACATAGGTGAGCGGCGCATACTGGTCGATGGTGGCCTGGAGGGGCGGGATGCCCTGCTGCTTACGTATATTATAATGTGTGATGCACTGTCCACTGAACGGTACGAGGGCGGCCAACGAGTCAGCATCGACGCCGTACTTCGCCAGCCAGCGCTTGTCTAATCCGATGATGTCGAGCAGATAGCCACCTGCGGAATGTCCAGCCACGAAAATCTTGCGATGGCTGCCACCATATTTCTCAATATTTTTATAAGTCCATGCCACGGCAGCTGCAGCATCATCGAGGATGTCGTCGATGGGAGCCTTGGGCAGCAGGCGATAATTTGCTGCAACGACCACGAGGCCACTGTTCTTCAACTGCGGGTCGATGTGCTTCTCGCCGCCCTCGATACCGCCACCGTGGAACCATACAACCACAGGTGCATCCTGGGAGTTTGTCGGATAATACACATCGAGTTTGCAGCGTTCCTGCGCATAGCCCTTCGCAGCTTCGCGATAAGGGATGTCGTTCACTTGATTGTACTGTGCCCATGCAAGGGGCGTACAAAACAAGAGAGCTAAGATGAGAAAAATACTTTTGTAAGTCATAGCTTATCTGATATAATGGATTACTTCTATTTTGTTGGGGTTGTTTTTAAACTATCCTAATTCTCAGAGCAGCGAGCGCCATCATGCTTGCATGGCTGGCTGAGTCGTGATAAGAACCAACTTTCGTTAAATATCGGCACAAATATAGCGAAATTTCTTGGATTTTTCGTAATTTTGCCATCAGTTTTAAGTGTATTTAGATATTTTGAGTAAGATTGGTATGACTATAAGTAAATTTATTGAACACGCAGGCTACTACTTCAATCTGATGCCCGACAAAGAGGAAGAGCAGGCGATTATAGCTCAGATTACCGAAGGGGTGAGTTTCAGGGGAGCCAACCTTTGGGTGCTTATCTTTGCCATCTTCATTGCTTCGCTGGGCTTGAACGTCAACTCGACAGCAGTCATCATTGGTGCCATGCTTATCTCGCCACTCATGGGTCCCATCGTGGGTATGGGGTTGGCTGTTGGCACCAATAATCTCGACCTGCTGAAGCGCGCAGGCAAGAACTTCGGTGTAGCAACCCTCATCAGTGTGCTGACTGCCACTGTCTATTTTCTCTTGACACCACTCAGCGAGGCACGTTCGGAGCTGCTGGCACGCACGTCGCCCACACTCTATGATGTACTAATAGCCTTCTGCGGCGGTGCGGCGGGTATTATCGCCCTGTGTACACGAGGCAAGGGCAATGTTATCCCAGGTGTTGCCATAGCCACAGCCCTGATGCCACCACTGTGTACGGCTGGTTTTGGACTGGCAACGGGCCATTTGCTCTATTTCCTCGAAGCATTCTACCTGTTTTTCATCAACACCGTGTTTATTGCCCTTGCCACCTATTGCGGTGTACGGCTGATGCATTTCCAAAAATATGAATATCAGTTGAACGGAAGAGCAGTCAGAGGGCGTCGCATACTGATGTCTATCGTCATCCTGACCATGCTGCCGGCAACATACATGACCATCCGAATCGTGCAACAGAGCATTTTTGATAACAATGTAAGGAAATTCGTCAAGACTGAGCTGACGCAGCGCGGTACTCAGATTATTTCGAGCGATGTAGACAAGGACAGTTTAAAGTTGCGTGTCGTTGCCGTAGGTCGCGAAATAAGCAATTTGACCCAGACTGAAGCCCAACGCAGGATGAATGAATACGGACTGGGGGACTATACCCTTCGCATCATCCAAGGTACGCAAAGCGACAGTGTGCTTGCACTGAGTCATCAGATAAGCTCGCTGACCACCAGCCAGGAAACCGAGCACAGACAGCTTTTACAGCTCTCTGCAGAGAATGTCCTTCTGAACCAGCAGCTAAATGAATATAAGCGATACGAGGCTCTGGCAGCCGAAATCCGCCCAGAGCTAGCCTCACTATTCCCGCAGATCAGCAAGTTTGCACTACAAAGAGTTGTTGAAGTGAACAGGGATTCCACAGACACACATCAATACGTGACAGCTATCATAGAATCTGACAAGAAAAAGTCTTTCTCTGAAGAAGAAATCAAAAAACTACATAACTGGCTGTTGGCCAGAATAAAGACAGATAGTCTGATTGTTATTAAACGTGAAGTGCGCTAGATGGAATCAAAGTCTGTCATAGATTCTTTATAACCTTACATGGGTTTCCTACGGCAACGGTATTTGAAGGAATATCACCTACCACGACGGAGCCAGCTCCGATGGTGACATTATCGCCGATGGTTACTCCTGGAAGGATGGTCACGCTACCGCCAATCCATACGTTATGGCCAATGATGACAGGCTTTGCCCATTCCTGACGAGAGTTGCGCTCCACAGGGTCTGTACTATGACAGGCTGTGTAAATGCTGACATTAGGGCCTATAAAACAGTCATCGCCAATGGTGACACGGGCTTCATCGAGGACAGTGAAGTTGAAGTTCGCAAAGAAGCGTTTGCCGATGCTTATCTGCTTTCCATAGTCGCATCGAAACGGTTGGTTGATGAGAAAATTGTCATCTGCCACATGACCAAGCAAGCCCTTCAGAATTTCCTTCATCCGCTGGGTTTCAGACGGAAGCAGGGAATTGTATTCGTAAAGAACTTCTCTTGTCGCCATTAGCTCTTCTATCAGTTCTGGGTCTACAGCAGAATAAACTTCGCCTGCCAGCATCTTCTCTTTTTCTTTCATACGATATTTTTCGTCATTATCATCTCTTACTGGATTATTCTCTTACCTTCCTTGCCACTCATCTGATTACTTGCAGATTTCCTCCTTCATCTTGCGTTTCTTCTCCTTCGGCTCGTCAGCGGCGTAGCCGATGGGGATCAGCACGGCCGGTTCCTCGTTGTCGCCAAGGTCAAAGAGTTGCTTGCATTTCTCGGCATCGAAATTGCAGACCCAGCAGGTAGCGAGACCTTGCTCGGTAGCTGCCAGGCACAGATGCTCAACTGCAATAGCGATGTCTATATCGCCATGATGCTTGCCGTCTGAACGTACCCACTCCTCGTCGTGCAGGATGCTGCAGATAATGTACATCGGAGCCGTCTCGAACCATTCACGGTTATAGCACTCCTGAAGCTTTGCCTTATCTGCATCGTTTTTCACTATGCGAAACATCCACGGCTGTTTATTCACTGCCGACGGGGCAAAGCGGACGCACTCCATTACATAGTCCAGTTTCTCCTGTTCCACACTCTTCTTCTGATAGCTCCTACAGCTATACCTCTGCTTCACTAAATCCAAAAATGCCATATCTTCTATTGTTTAACCTTTATATACACCCCGTCGAAAGCAACACCCATACCGAAACATCCGAATGTCTCATGCTTCGTAGTAGACTTCAACACCACGAACTTCTTGAAAAAATGGGCACTGAAACCATATCCGCACTCATTGACATTCTCATAATAGAAATAGTCGTGTGTTCCTTCGCCCAGTACCGCAGGACGGTCAGGCGCACTCTTTCCTTCGGCGATATTGCCAGGCGCATTGCTAACCTCGAAATGTAGTTTGTACTTGCCTGCTCCACGGAACTTTACGTTGCCTCCCATCATAGACCCATAGCGGGGATTCCAGATGGAATAGGCATACTCACGCCCGATGTTCTGCGGATCCTCGTAGTCAAGATAGTCAGTCACAACAATACGTCCGGTGAGGGCATCATCATTCGTACTGAAGTTCTTCATCGGTAGCGATTTCTCTGTCCTCGGATTCGTCCAGGTGCCTTCTGCGATATAGGGACTCTCGTTTTCTTCTTCCACAATACGGAACAGCATCGTTCCTGTGATAGTACCGTCGCTTTGGTATTCTTTCAGATAATACCAGCCTTCATCATTCGTTGGTGAGCCAACTACTAAAATGGGGGCAGGGTTCTTCGCCTTAGGATAATAGATTTCACCCACGGCAATCTCTTCGCCATTTACAGCGAACTTCAACCTGACGGGAATCTTGTCACCCAATGTCCCCTCAAAGCTGTACTCTCCTAAAACGTCTGCCTGTGCTGCTATTGCAAGCATCAGGGAGAAAAACAATAATACTTTCTTCATCTATTGCAACTACATGGAACAAGTAATAATTGGTGCAAAGGTACAAATAATCGTGGAATTATGGCAGCTAATGCTGCGATAATTATACTTTTCTTCATAAATATTCCTAATAGTCGCTGTAAAATTTGCGATAATTCCGTAATTATCACTATATTTGTGCTCAGATTTAAGCGTTTTTAGAGGATATGAAAAAGGTAATTGTTATTTCCACAAGCCTTAGAAGAGGCTCAAACAGCGACATGCTCGCTGACCAGTTTGTTGAAGGAGCCAAGGCTGCGGGAAACGAAGTGGAGAAGATTTCTCATAAATGAACCCTCTAATAGTAAAAAGGATCATGTCAGGCAGGATACAAATATATGAGATGGACTGTATTATCAGATAATCGAAGTGATGACAGCCGGCTCTCTACAGAGCATGGCCTGTCAATCTTTCTTCAACGTAGTCAAACAGAGCGACACAAGATTCTGCTTGATACAGGAGCAAGCGATGTGTTTATCCGAAACGCAGAGCTGTTGGGCATAGATCTCAGCGATGTGGATTTTGTCTTTATTTCTCACGGACACAGCGACCATGCGGGAGGTTTACGATACTTCTTAGAACATAATCAGAAGGCTCAGGTTATCGTCTCGCCAAATGCCATGAGCGGAAAGTTCTTTTCTAAGCGAGGGAACCTGCATAGCATTACCACGGAGTGGCCTGAGATAGGCGAAGACAGACTCGTCTTGATAGACCAGACCTGCGAGATTTTGGAAGGGCTTCATGTAATTGCCCATATCCCACAGACTAATCCTATGCCCAAGGGCAATCAGAATCTCTATGTTCAGGACGCTGATGGCAATTATATCCACGATGACTTCCGCCACGAACTGGCTCTGTATGTTGATGGCCAGCTATTCACGGGCTGTGCTCATAGCGGACTGGAGAATATTCTGGCTGCATGTCCTTGGCCAGTTCATTCCGTTATAGGTGGTTTCCACTTGCTCGAAGGACAAGAGACAGATGATGAAATAAAAGCTTTGGCGCAAAGGCTGAAAGCAAAGTATCCAGAAACACAGTTCTACACCAGCCATTGCACAGGTGACCATGTGTTTGAGGTAATGAAAGACGTGATGGGCGAGCAATTACAGTTTTTCAGATGTGGAACTATAATAGTATAAAATGAGCAACTCACCCCCTATGACAGTCGCGGCCAAGAGTCTGGCTATCTGCATCCCGACTGCATCAAGTGCGGCAAATGCACATTGGCTTGCCCTACGAAGATCATGACATTAAAACATTAAAACGATTATAGAGAATATCAAATATATGCAAAAGATTTATGATTTCAAGGCTTTTTCAAGCAAAGGTAAGGAGATTGGTCTGAAGGCTAAAGCCGCCAAGACCCTCTTCAAGGCTATCAGCAAAAGCGTGGAGATAATATGAAGAAGATTTTAGTTTTTATTCTCACCGCTATTTTGATGCTGAATTGCGGCAACAAGACAGGAAAAACCGTCAGTGACACAGACTCGCTGTCAATTGATACCGTAGCTGATGCTGGAATAGACAAACATTCCAAAGCCTATATCCGCCAGCGCATTGACACTATCTACAAAGGTGTTGGCAAATCGACCTATGACAGCGAAGGGAAAGAGGTGAGTTATATCCGCAATCCCTTCAATCGCGACAGTGCCTATTGCTCTGAGCGCTACTACGCGCTGAAGAAAGAGGCGCTCCAACTGTGTAACGAGACTGGCGATATCTTGTACGACTACGATTACTGGGTTTGTGGACAGGATTGGTCTGACGACTGGAGCTGCAAGGTAGCTAAGGTCTATGAAATCACAGACTCAACGGCCCTTGTGGATTTGAACATCCATAACTTCAGCGATATAGAGACCACCATTGCCCTCCGCTTCGAGCGCGACGATTGGTATATCGATGATTTCTCGCCTTCCAAAGACGGCAATGACGACAAGAAATACCTGCGGGAAACAATCCGTCAGGGTATGAAAATCCGAGAGAAGGCAAAGTCGCTCGTCGGCTATTGGGGCTGGGTTGGCGATGACGGTCCTGAGTTGCTGCTACGTCTGGAAATGAACGGCAAAGGGCTGGAGGTCACGGAGTGTAACATCTATCGCCTCTATGGTTTCGACAAGGCCACCGCTTCCTTCAATGGTACAGACCTATCTGTCGAAGAACTCGATTACGACGAGGAGAACGAGAAGCTTAACCAGGAGTTCCATTTCGATGCTCACTTGGACAAAAATGGCGATCTGACAGGTGACTGTCGTATCAGACATCCTCAAGCCAGCAGAAATTATGAAGGCCCACTCACGCTCCGGAAAGGCTACTATAAATATCGTGATGGTGCTAAACAAAATGATAGAAACTTTTAAAAGGAAACGATTATGATATAATCAAGAACTACGGAGAGAACTACGAAGAAGACCATTCGTCTAATGAGAGAAAGCCCTCAACAAAGCTCTATCCTGCTTCTAGGCTGCTTCTAGCCATACTGCAGGCTGCTTCTAGGCTTACTCATGAGTATGGCAAGAGTATGGCAAGAACGAGAGTGGTACGAGGCAAAAAGATGTAAGAGGTAAGATGAAGCCAAGGTACAGGAAGAATTTTTAAATGGTGAATACTTCAATTCAAGATGTCTTTTATCTTTTTGAAGAAGAATTTGCAGAAAAAATAAGCAATGAAACGTTTTTTTTTGTACTTTTGCAGAAAATAGAGGTTATGGAACAGAAAAGAACGACACCAGAGTTTATTACATCGTTGGAGCCGAACGAGATCTTTGTCTTCGGCAGCAATCTGAAAGGAATGCACGGAGGCGGTGCGGCTTACATCGCTTACCGCAAGTTCGGAGCCATCATGGGCCAGGGCGTTGGTCTGCAAGGCCAAAGCTATGCTATCCCCACCATGCAGGGCGGTGTAGAGACTATCCGTCCGTATGTGGACGAGTTTATCCAGTTTGCCAAGGAGCACCCTACCCTCACCTTCCTCGTCACTCGCATTGGCTGCGGCATTGCCGGATTCACCGATGATGAAATTTCTCCGCTGTTTAAAGAGGCACATGAGGTTGAAAACATCGTCCTACCTCCAAATTGGTAATTGCTATGTAAGGAGCAATCATAGGTGATGGTTCTGCTATGCCACAACTGGCTTTTGACCATGCTGACATCATGCGTCAGTTGCGCTCCCCCCCTTACCCAATGTTTCCATAAGCCAATAGAGCTTCCTTTGGATATTTATATGTGTATGCCATATTTCAATTTTGGAAGTTTATCTCTTTTGCGCCATTTTACTAGTCGTAATAGACGGGGCGAATAGTATCTCTTTTACAATAACCTCCTGAATATCAGATAGTTCTTTTACGCCACCTTTTACGCCAACTTTTACGCCACTTTCGGTATGTTGCTATTGTTCAGTACCATTCTCTATCACTTCCCAATAGCCGCCCTTATCGCCTCCTATGCGGCGAATGACACCATTTTCGCGCAAAGTTTTAATACGTTTTTCCACTGCACGCGAGGACACCCCAAGCTTCATGGCAATTTCAGCCGCAGTAACTTTGGGATTTAGCCTAATAGCAGAGATGATTGCTTGGTTTTTCTCCGAACTTTTCTCCGAACCAGAACCATTTTTCTCCGAACCTATGGCACTTTTCTCCGTAGTAATCACCGTAGTTTTCTCCGTAGCGGGTTTATTGCCACATCCAGCATGAATAGGGATGTGAATTAGGAAGGTCAAGCGGTCTTCGGTAGTCTCAAAGGTGTCAAAGTCGTTGGCAAACGCACAGATACTGTGATAGATGTTACTTCTTCAACGCTTCAAGCATAGCCATGCCCAACTCCGTCACAATCCATTCACCATCCTTGCGGCCACCCTTACGAGTTAAGATACCACTTGACTGTAGGTTCTCTATATCGCGTTTAATAGTCCTTGTCGCAACACCAGTCTTTAGTGACATTTCTGGTATTGTCACAAAAGAATCTTCGGTAATCATTTCTAATATAACTGATTGTCTTTCAGTAAGTTCTTTGGTGACATCTTTGGTGACATTTTTGGTGACATCTTTGGTGACATTCGGTTCTTTTACGCCACCTTTTACGCCAATTTGTTCTACCGAGAGCGTTTCTTTCATAAATCCTGGATGGCAAGGAATATCAATCAGGAAGTACGTCCTCTCCTCGTCAGTCTCGATAGTCGCCCTAGGCGAACCATTGGCTTTCAGTTCGTCCTGAATGGTTGGAATACCCGTTGCACGACCCTCCGTCAGATCTAACTCTTTCAAGAATTCAACCAGCCTGCGGTTACGATAGCGGCGTGAACGCAACGACTTTCCCTCACGCACAGCCTCCATTGGGATGGTGTGGTTAGGCCCAGAGAAATTCAGAATCGATATTCTGTCCGGTTCAATGGTTATCTCTACCGGCTCCCTAATCGTCCAATCGCGATGATACAGCGAGTTCACAACAGCCTCTTCCAGCGCCTGATATGGGTAATTGTAGAATTTGTCGGAATGCTCATCGTCCTTGGGCTTCACTATTTTCTTCTTCACAACGTTAGTACGCAGATAACTCAGCGTCTTGTCAATCATCGTCGGTACGCTCCCCCTGATGGGTTCCACTTCAATCAGGTTATTGGGATTCTTCTCTCGTCCTTCAGGGAACAACACAATCTCCACCTGTGACTGCTTGAAAAACTTATCAGGTCGCTCTGAGAACATCATAGCCGCCACGTTCTTAATGCTATATCCCTCAGGCGTCGGCTCCAGCAGCTCCATCTGCTCCAGCACCGATTCCATGTTCTCCGTCAACGACTCGTTAGCAAGGCTACTTTTCACCTTTACCAGATAGTCGTGCAGCAGCAGCGGCGAGATGTCCTTCAGCGTTATCTGGTCGTTACCTCGGTCGTCAAACGGCGTACGGTTGGCCAGGTTTATCAGTTCGCGCTCATATTCACCCTTGGGCACAATGCTGCTACTGTTGTATCGGATGTAGTAGTTGTACGTCTTCTGCCTGGCGGTAATTTGGTCAGGCACCTTGTAAGGGCGACGTTCGCCAGCCGACACCTTGATGACCAGAATCGTTTTTCCGTCGGCCTCCTCGATATACAGTCGTGGCTGATAGTAAGGCTGCATCAGATTGTTGAATCCCACCATATCCTTTTCGATAGGCTCAATCTGATTGGGGTCGATGCCGATGACGGGCCGGACAGGACGACCATTCACCTCCTTCACCCCCACCACGATATAACCGCCACCCGTCTCGTCGAAGTCATTGGCGAAAGCACACACGCTACGGTAGATGGCATCCGGATTCCATCCTGTCTTATACTCAATGCGGTCACCCTCCACAGCCCGTCCACCGAGCAATTCTTCTATGTTAATTGGTAGTCTCATATATCTTATAACGTTTTCGATTTCTGTTCTATTATCCTATATCACATCTTACTTCTTTCCTTAGACTTCTTGCATCAATCACCCTAGATCAGTCAAGACGAAATCGAGCATGCGGTGCTTGACGCCATCGACGCGTCCGAGGAGGTCCCATATGGCATCCTCGCTCAGAACGCCGCGTTTTAGGTCCTGGGGCAGGAGACCTAATTCGTCGGATATGAAATCTGCTTTCCATTCGTCGCCGGAATAGTAGGCGTCGAGTTTCTGGATGTCGTCCTCAAGGCTCGTGATTGTATCCACTGCTTCCTCCAATGCCCGCAGCGCCCTGTCCACGCGGTCAAAGCATTGTTCCATGTCGGTTATACGTTCAATGTTTGTCATATTCTGCTACTGTCTTTTTGATTTTATTACTTCCACCACTTTCACATCCGCAGGTAGCCACTTCACGCTATCCAGCTCATCCTTCGCCAGCCACTTCGCCGCCTCGTGCTCATTTAGATGCAGAGCCTCAGTCATCAGCGAACACAGATAGCAATGCATCGTCAAGTGAAAGGCTGGATAATCATACTCAACCGTACAAAGAAACTCGTCCACGCTAATCTCCGCAGACAGCTCCTCGCGAATCTCCCTCACGAGTGCCTCCCCCGGTGTTTCCCCAGCCTCCATCTTTCCGCCAGGAAACTCCCACCAGTCCTTCCACTCGCCATATCCTCGTTGCGTGGCGAAAATCCTATCTCCCTTGCGGATTATTGCTGCAACGACTTCTATCTGTTTCATACTCTTATTTCAAATCTTCAATAAACCTGTCAAAGTCAGAGAGAATCGTCTTATCCTGTATCCTCCAGAACTTTTCGTATTCTCCCAACGCTTTGGCTTCGGCTTCCTCGTGGCTAACAGAACCAGCATCTGGCAGAATGTCTCGATCGGATATCTCTAAATATCGCTCCAGCAGAGTTTTCCAGTCTGTCATTTTCATAATGATATGACGTCGCGCTCTGTCCTCTGCCATATCCAGGAAAGCTGTCGTCAGCAGATTCAGACTTTCTATTTCCTTATCCGACAGATAGTTCTTGGCAATGGTCACATCGCTCTTCACCACACGTCCGTCAGGAGCATTCTTCCATGTAGTAAGTCCCATGTGCGGTTTCTCGGCATTGGCGCGATTGTAAATAATCTCTGCTGCCGTCTGATGACTTACTGCATAGTGCATCATGTTTTGAACGGTCTTATAGAACGTCTTCGTCACCTCACTCTTGGGGTCGTAGTCGCTGCTACACTCGGCATAAATATCCGTTATCTTCTGATAGTAGCGACGTTCAGAGGTACGTATCTCGCGGATGCGATCCAGCAAGTCCTCGAAGTAGTCGGCCCCAAACGGATTCTTTCCCTTCAACCGCTCGTCGTCCAGCACAAACCCCTTTTGGATGTATTCTTTCAAGACCTCGCGAGCCCAGATGCGGAACTGCGTAGCCTCATAGCTGTTTACGCGATAGCCAACGGCTATTATTGCATCCAAGTTATATAGCAGAACGCCCTGTTCATCCCATTTGTCCGAGAGAATTGGAATTTTTCGAATAGCGTCGGACAAATGGACCTCACCAGTCTCATCCAGTTGCTTCAGGTGGTAGTTTATAGTAGAAACATCAACGGCGAACAACTCCGACATTCGTCGTTGTGACAGCCAGAAAGTATCATTATTGAACAGTACACTAACATTCACCTTACCCGTACTCGTGCGATATATCAGCACATTGCCCTCGAAGCTTGTGGCCAGTTCCTTCGAGTCCATCTTCTGTGTAAAGTAGTCCTGAGCAACCTTGGTAATGGACTTCTTCTTGTCGGCATTCAAGGCAATAGCGACACATGCAGTACGTGAGAGGAGAAAAGAAATCACCTGACGTGATGTTCCAGAGCCAAGTTTTGCCATCTCCTCTATTTCCACCATATGCTCCTTCAGATCAAGCCCCTTCTCCTTTTGCAGAAACGTAGCCACCTTATCCATCAGCCGCTCGAAGTTCCAGTATTTCATGTAGCCCATCAGTCGCGCCAACTTACGAGAGTTCCACCACTCATGTCCCTCAGCATCCACCTCCCTGATACTATCAAAAGGCGACTGCATCTCCTCTGGATTAAACAATTCGTTGTCAATATTCTTTTCGTCCATATATTCTTATAACGTTTTCGATTTCCGTACTATTGTATGCGTTCGGCTCTGCCGCATGACTTGTCCCACAACCTAATTCGGTACAGGAACCTGTCCCAGCGTTCTATGCAAATCAATAAGGGTGTTTTCTCGGCTCCCTTGTTTCCATATTACCCCAGGAAACAATTTATGCACGATGGATGTCATATGGTAGGGCTGTTCAGGTTCCATAATACCATTTTTCTCGACAGGTTTCTCTCTTAATCCTGTTATCATATTATTTTCTGCCATAGCAACTTATATGAATTACTTTTTTATCACCATCATTTTGTATCAAGGTGTTTGTTCATATATAAAACACTCACCTGTCCTTAGTGTTTCATCGTCATCATGTGAATAATCTTTTCATTCCTATCAAATTAAGTTCTTAAAGTATCCAAAATCTGAATCAACCAATATCCTTCTATCAAGTCCAAGGTTTCGTTCTTCGCATGATGTTTCGGAAACCATGGCACATGAGAAACATGCTGCATAATTAGGTTTCTCATCTCCCTCCCAACATATAGGATCAGAAGAACAATTAAGGGCACGATCCAAAGCAGAAATAATAATTTTCTCAATTAATGAAGGTTGCCCTTGCCAAACCAGTCCACCCATACTACCTTCTGCTCCATCAGCGGTATAGATGAGTACACCACACATTCGGTTAGAAAAATAGAGGCGTTCTTTAAGGCTTGCTGTTGGATATCCACAAGAGAACTCCAATTCTTTCATTATAACGTGAGAAAATGTATGGAGCAAATAAAATCTGGCAAATCCACCCAAAGCCATTTTCTGATAAAGACCATCATAGAATTGTTCGTGGTTTACATCATCCGTATAGCGAACTTTCAGCGTATCGTTGCATAGATTTTGCCATTCATTTATTGTTTCTTCATTGAAGCTAAAGAAGAGTCCTTCTCCAAAAGTCTGATTAGCTGGCATTGCAAGCACATCTTCTGGATTCTCCTTGAAAATCTTCATTCGATTAGGATACTCTATTTTGCCGTCAACCATTCGTGGCTGCGGCATTGTAACGCGTGAGAAGTTGATTTGTGTGCTTGTAACTCCAAGTGTTTCAACTTGTTGAATCTTATAAAAATATGGCTTTAGCTTTTCTGGCATTACAATGTCAGAAAAGCTCAAACTTTTATTGCTTTTATCAATAGATTTATTATTACCATTGAATACCGAAAATTCTTGGAAACGATAGTCTTCACGTACATCTATATCGTCAATTGCTTTTGGATGTAAGAATTCTTCAATAATAAGTTTCATGTCGTCATATGTAACATCCTCATAGTCCTTATTTTCCCAAGCCTTATCCAATAAATCATCAATATTCTTAGAATTAATGTATTCTTCTTTGGTAGCATCAGGATGGCGACGCAAATAAGTAGTTCCATACCAAGTATCGTTCATTAATGTCAACAACTGTTGCAGTTTTGCAGGCAAACCATTGCCAACATTATATGTATCTGGAATATAAAGGCTACTGAAACTTTCTGCATAATAAACACTATTACTCGTAACCAAAGCCCATTTCATTTTGCTACGTTCTCCTATTTCACTTTTACATGCGATATGGTCTCGAACATTAACGCCTTCCCATGGACGTTCGCCCGGGCAAAGAGGCTGAAGGTTCATGATACCTTCAAGTGACACCGAACCAGGGCAGTTTGTGCATTTTTCAGCTCTATTTCTACATTGCAAACGGCCAAAGCTCTCTGCATGACTGCGATTTTCCATCCATTGTAAATCTGGTTTCATATTCTCTGGACATGGCCACATACTTTGATCGTATCCAAATAAATCAAAACCTTCTTCACGCACTTTTTCTTTTAAGTTAACCGAAGCGCAAAAGAACTTATCCCATGGAATATCTGAAATATGGCCATTTGGACAAATCAATACCATTGACACTTGTTCTAACAGTCCATGAACACTTCTGTCTTTAGCATGTGGGATTTCGAAGTCGGGCAATTTTCTACTTGTCTTAAGCTCAGGATCTCTTGGGGGAGCAAAGTATTTCTCATCGCCATTATTACAGTTCTTCTTTCGCCAAATTTGAAGCCATTCTTCATAAGTCTTTAATTCTCGAGATTTCCGATTGGTAAAGAACCAGCGTGGGAACGGAATGGCTGGAATAGTCACAAGATTTTCATCCAAGTCCTGTTCTGCACCAGTATTGTCTTTATATCTTTTATTCAAAGGTAAATCTCTTACATTACTTTGGTTATATTGATCCAAAGACACATGAGGCACTGAAACAAAACAGCGGAGTTTTGTCAGTCCTTCCGTTACCCGAAGAAAATTCATAAAACGGTTATCTTCAAGTAATTCCACCCCACGTTCTGTAGAAACTTTACTTAAATCGAGCGTTTCGTCAGGATGGTTTTCAAGATAGTTTGTAATATTTTTTACCGATGCCCAGTTAGAAGATGACATGGGCATAATAAACCCTCCCCATTTTGTAGCTACAATTGAGCCTACACCGGCATTCGAAGAAAGTACCTTGTACTTACCTATACCTTGATTATATTGTTTTTCTTTCCTTATTTCCATTTCTATTTAACTTTTACATGAAGCACAGCTTCTGGTTCAACAATTCTCAAAGATGTTGGTACTGTCCAATAACTATCTTCTCTTTCATCATCATAAGCATCTGGTGCTACATATAGGTATGGTTTTTTCGACTTAGGATGCGCTTTGTATACAAGATCATTCGTTGTCGTTGCCATAGAATACCACTGGTCAAGAGCTTCATCTACAAAAGCTTCGATATTATTTTTCAAATCATCAGTAAGCAGGCCTTTTTGCAGTTCCAACTCATTTGGTAGATTTTGTGTTCTGTTATAGCGATTGTATATATAATTCATCACCTTTTCATACACCTTTTTCTTTAATTCATCAGAAGTCAGATTTCTTGCACTATTTCCATCTGCAAGTTCATTAAAGCTATGACGAATTATTGCGGCCATGTAGAGCGAGAAATATTTGTCAACAGATTTTTTTGAGAAAGGGGTAATCGAGATAGGTTCTACGTAATAATATAATTTCTCGTGGAATTCTCTAAACTTTTCAAAATGTGATACATCACGAGAACGGAAAGGATTGTGCGAAGTAATAACTAAGCCTTGTACGCTACGTGCTACACGAGAACTCGCCTGAATATATTCGGCAATGTTTCTTGGCATTGAATTCATTATAATAGTGTTGAACCTACTCACATCCAAACCTACAGATATCATATTTGTTGCTAATATGTAATCGGGAGGAAGAACTGCCCGCACCCACTTGCCACCTTCTTTATGAGGTAACCTATTTTTTAGAGACCAATGTGTAGCAACTTCCGTAAATGTTTTATTGACATCACTAGCTGAAAGACGACCAGAAATTTCTGATTCAGTCAATTCTCCCGCATAAAAGCACTCCATTAGGTCACCAAGACGTAGTACACGTTTATAGAGTCGACGCAAATATTTTACATATTCTATATAAAACAGCGCATCCGTTTTACCGACCTCCTTACGACTATTAAAATATGATATCACCGAGTAATAGTTATCAGCCACTGTCTCGTAGTCTTTGTCATGTAGATGTTCTATCTCAAATAATGCACGGTGCACAAACAATATTGCTGTTAGTCGCATTTGGGTGGTCATCTGCGTTCTACCTGTTGGCATTATGCCAATATACTTTCTTTTAGATTCAAAATGGTGATTAGTTTCGGTTCGCTTGTAAAAGGCAAAGAACGAATCATCGTAATCAATACCATTTTTAGGAAAGATGTTTAGGTTCCTGTCATATAGCGCACGTATTTGCAAATCCGTGTTACGTGTGGTTGCTGTAGAAGAAATAATCTTAGGCCGTGTCCCATCCTCACGGCTACATAATTGATCAATGGCACACTCAAAAAGACTGACAGCCGAACCCAGTGGGCCTAATAAAAGGTGTAATTCGTCTTGGATAATTAAATCTGGGGGGAGTACACTAAAATTTTTTCCTCGACCAAAGAGTCGTCGGGAATCATCAACCATTTTTGTAGTTGATACTTTATGCGCAATAGAAGCAAACTTATCTACGGTTCCGAAAAGTAAAGTCGGTGGATTGTTATAGATATCCTCATCACATAACCTTACGGGAAGTCCCTCCTCATAAGTACAATCCTCATTTGAACAGCAGAAAGCATTATCTACATATTCCAAACGACCACCACACCATGGGCATCTATCAAGAGGAATCTTTGTATTATTCTCCCCGTCATTACGGTCTGTCCAACTTGTAGCCTCTTTGTCGAGTTCCTCCCTACTATTTGGGAGCGAATTCGAACCAACATATAAGCCAATGGAGATTTCTTTCTTTCCTAACTTATATTTATCTCCCCATCTTCGGATTTGCTCCAATGCGAGAATAAGACTCAATGCACGTTGAAATTGTTGGTTACTCAGGAGTCGAAGCGTATAACGCATGATTGTTGAAACTCCATATCCCTTTTCACCATTTTTCCTTCTTCGAACAATAATACTCATTCCTATGATACCCAAATAAGCTTCAGTCTTACCTCCACCAGTTGGGAACCATACTAAATCTACGCAGTCATTGCGATAATCCCATTTTGTGTCATCTGGATGTTGCACTATGCCATCAAGATTGAGAAGTATAAAGGCCAATTGAAATGGACGCCAAGATGCAGGTGTGCCAATATCAAAAATGTCATCATCAACTTCTTTGTAAAAAACCTCGTTGAATTCAGGCAAGTCATCAGCCTTTAGCGTATTCTTTTTGTGATTATGCCATAACTGCATAAACATGGCTGTGTTCATTAACCGAAAAGCCAGCATATTTTCTTTGTCGGATAAAATCTTCTGAACATTGGACCTCATTCTATGATAGTCTTTCCGACATGATTCTATGTTGGCTTGAGCAAACATTTTGTCTTTTTCTATGACTTTGGAATCTAATGAGTCTATCCATTGTCCATAAGTGTCAACAAACGAAAGCAGAGCATTCTGAATTTCAGAATCTGTAGTCTCCATAATAGAAGACAACCACTTGAAACTCAGACATTGATTATTATTCAAGAATGGAGGCGGCATTAATTTATTCCTTTCCTCCACAAATGGGGCATATTTGTTTCGGGGAACTGGTTCTATATCAGGTGTCTCATATGAGGGAATAAACTCCGAGAAGATATGCTTTACCTTATTATTCTCATCGAATTCCCAATCAACAGAACAAAGATGGCCAACACCATAATCTTTAATGTCACGATATAGAAAATCTAATCTATCTTCTTCTTTGGTAATATCTTTGTAACGACCATTTTCATGATAAGGTTTAATACGGTCACTTATAACATCTATCTTCACACCAAAGAAACATAGTCTATTAACCCCTTCTGAAACAATGGAAAAATAATGCAATTTATCCTCTTCAAAAGGTGATGATGTGTTTTGTAAGAGTATCTTCAGATAGACATCCTTATCGTCCTTATCCTTACTGTTGATTGTGACTTGGAGCCATAAATCCAAAGCAATAAAGTGTGTACTATCAATCTCTTCTCTAACAATTTCTTTTAAACATGGATTCTTTTTAGGACTATAAATAGCCTTGTTACCAGAAGTAGTTTTTTTCAGCGAAGATAAATCAACGTTCTTGCGGAAAGTATGCGACTCCCAGAAGCCAAAACTTTTCTTGTCAAACATATCAATTAAATCCTCAAAATACGAAATGAAACATTCGTGTTTCTCTATCTCTTTGATCATTTTGATAGTTGCAGTTTTTTCTTCTTCCGAAAGGTATTCTTCCTCTTTCAATTGAGTTAAATGAGAGAATAATCGGTCTCGGTAAGAGAGAAGAAAGCGGTTCCTGTCAGGTATGTCACTAAACAATTTTTTCAAGTCTTTATCCGTGCAAGATATCTTCTCTGCATACTTAAAGTTTATGTCCTTTATAATATTTCGAACATCATTGAGACGCTTTGAGAAATCATAGGCTGAAAGTTTCCCTTCTTTGTAAGAAAAAAAATTCTTTAACTGTTCGTTTTCCTTAAAAAAAGATTCAAACTCCTCCAAGTCCTTTTTCACCACGACCTGCACCTTTGTTCGTTCTCCACCTTTCAATTTTGTGTAATAACGACCAGATATGGTTATAGCCACATCTTTTGTTAAATCTACTTCTTCGTCAAGGCAACACGATATCCCGACAGTATTCGGGAACCTGCGGTTTAGGGAATAAATATCATCATCGTCAACATCGTTACCTATAGCTCCATTGATTTCATCACGATCAGAAGGAGTATGATTGTCATCATCTCCACTAATTTGGGGGTCTTCGGAATATGATTCATCTTCATTGTTTTTTTGCAATGTCACTTCTTCCTTCAACACCTTTTTGGGAAAGAGCACACTTGTACTATAAATTGAGCCTGGGGTCGTATTAAGCACCTCCTCCTCTGGGTTCCAGTCCTCAGAAGCAATAGAGAAATTGTAATTGCAGCCTCCAGGGCCTTCCATTTGCCTACGGATGAACCCAATTAGTTCTTCACGTTTTGTATGTACCAAGTCCATCATATTGATATACTTACAACTTTATTTAGATTTATTTTTTCATTAAGAAGTTCCACCAACGCTTTTAAGTCGTCAATTCTATCATATCTTAAGATTTCATTTATTTTTGTACTCTTAAAATTTTCGAATGAATCTTCGTCGATGTCACTTAACAGGTAGTCAGCCAAGAAACATTCCAGCATATTGTTGTTTCTTCGAGTTTTATTCACTTCTGACATTTTTTTAGCTCTCATCACAAGTAAATAGGCCGGAGACAAGCCCAGATACTCCATAAGACGTTTTTGGGTCGCTTTCTGTAATGGTAGCATCATTGTGTTGTCTTTGTCTATCCATCGTAAGAATGCATTGTATTGGACTTTATCAGACTCTTTAAGAGGAGCCATTATTTCTTCAAACACTTGTATTTGAGATTTCTGCTCCACTTTTTTCCATAGTAGAATCTTCCAGAGATAGATGTCCGAGTCACGTTCGTCTAATGTGATTATACCTTGAGTATAATAGGAGTTGCGAGTGATTATTTCCTGTTCAGTACCCTCACGCTCTCTATCAATTATCGTTTGTGATAATTCATTGGTAATATCGTCCAATCGTTGTATTGCGGTAATTTGATTAAGGAGATCCTCGTCTTTAAGGTCTTTTAGTCTCGAAATTCCCATATATTCATCTTGGGTTTTGAAAATTACCCATTCTGACTCTGCTATACGAGTTTGACGTCCTGTTTCGAACACAAATTCCATCATAGAAACAACTTGTCGAGAGGTAGGCCTTTCCTCGTTAGGGTCATCGTCGCCTGACACACGGGGGTAATCATCCGGATTTGGCTTAACGGGGTTTTCAAATCCTCCTAACACTTCTCTTCTAAATACAGAATTCAAAAACTTATATTGTTCCAATTCATAGTCGTATTTATCCCAGAGGTACTTATCTATGAAAATATAATCTTGGATGATTTCAAAAATGAGTTGCCCTGGATTAGTCGTAAATGGGTCAAAAGAATTGGGGTAGTTTGAAAAAAACGAGTTGGCATTATGCGGACGATAGCGAAGAACAAACACATATTTCTCCTTGATTTTGTTACCTAATATGCGCCTGTTGCCAATTCTCATTGGACGAAGATGATTATAGCTATATATATTCACCCTGTATGGCTCGAGTAGATGTTTTAACTCGTTTTTCATTTTGTCGGGTGCATAATAATCAACCACGAGTGCAACGTTTTCAGTTTTTTCTTTGCCACTCAACCTTCCAAGAATCTCCTTCTTTATCGTTTCTGAGAAGACTTTTTGAACTTCAAAAGATTCATCAAAGATATGTTCGTCTATGTCAGAAGTGAAATTCTTTAACCTTTGCTTATAGAGGTTTATTAGGTTTTCAGAAAGACATAACGCAAAAGAATTACGCTCCTGAACCCAATATTCCGCATTGTCGGTAAAGTTCCCTATAAGTGGAACAAAATAGTTATTATGCCACATATCCTTGTCCGTTATGTGCCAATGTCTACTTTTCCCATTATCTTTGAAATTAGGCATGAAAATATATCTTGTCTCCTCATCGGTCAAACAGGTAAAGTGGTCATTGTATTGATATTCTTTTTCTCCAAGCCCCGGATATATAAAGCTCAATCTCTTATCTCGAAGTAAGGTCTCTGCTAACCGATAAGGGTGATCTGTAAAATCAAAAACGAAGCAATTCCTAATACCTGTATTGCCACTACGGTTGAGCTTCTCTATATTGGCCTTGCGCAGGCTCTTGCATTCGTCATTATTGGTGAAGAAAACAAAAATATTATCTATATTAATGCTCGCTTTAGCCTCTTTAATCTTGTGACGAATATCTTTAGAAGTCAAATCATGGCAAATGCATACATTCTTATTAGAGAGGATGTCATCAGGTGTTCCATAGAATTCTTCGATGAATTCATTTTTATTCTCTCGAGATACCATGATATCATTAGGAGAACAGAAAATGAGATTTTTATGCCCATCAGCACCTAAATATTGTTTTTCCTCATTTAATGAGATTATTGTTTTTTTAAAACTATTCCATTTACCCAGATATTTATTCTGCTTACGAGCGTCCCTTGCCTTTTTGCTATCATAGGGGTCAACATACAACATGTGCAGAGACTGGGCAGGTTTTAGATTATTAATCGAATCCTGATTATAATAAATCGAAAGACGAATTATCAAATATTTCAAGAATAATTCCCTTGCCCAGTTAGGACATAAGGGGATTCTAATCATTGGGAAACACAACTCATTATGTTCCTTATTTAAGTAGTAGCAGATGTAGTTGTCCATAAAGTATAGAAATCTCCGGGCATCTTCCTTCCGTGTATGGAACATGGCCTTATCGATAATGGCATCAACAACAGGAGACGCTGTATCTACTACATATTTAAACTTATCATTCATAACTCGCCTCTCTTTATTCTAATATGAGTATTTTCAAATCGTAAATAGCCCTAGTCATACCTACATACAATTCAAATCTATCCAATTCTGTCCTGTTACTCACAAGAAGAATAATATGCTTATTCTCTAGTCCTTTATAAGAAAGAATCGAGGTAAATTGTAATCGTCTTTCTTTCATCCCAATATTGTCGATTGTAAGTTCCTTGGTACTCTCCATGTCGAAAATACGGTCATAAATTGTCTCGTCTTCATTATATGGTAGTTTCTTTATGTGAGAATCACACAAAAGCGTATAATCACACCAATCCAATGAATCTTCCTTTATCTTAGCGATTTTATCACGTACAAATCTTACCAACTCTTTCGCACCTTTGAAACGATGTATAGTAATTGCTTCATTGTGCAGGCCTTCAATGTCATTGACAAAGTTACTGATATCAGAATCTTCATTCTTAAGTAATAAATTTGCATATTCCACAATCTCACGATTGGTCGGTACACGTTTATTCTCGCTTAAGAGGAAATGGCATCCATAACGATTGAGGCTCTCTGCATAACTTTCCAATTCGCGTAGATCTTTCTTATATCCTTGTTCTGTATCGTAGAACACAAGATAACGACCATTTTCCAAACCATTACATAAAGAAGATGTCATATTATTAAGTACACATGCAATGTTTTTGTCGAAGGTGTCCTGCGCTTCATCTATAATAATATAGTCATAAGGTTTAAAGTCCTCTTGTGAACGCAGATGTAGCATTAAAGCATTTACTTTCTCGGAGAGAGCTTCAGTATCTCCTGTAAAATCCTCGTAGTCTATATACTTGTGTTCTTTATCAAGGCTATAAAGGAAACTGATGTATTGCTTTACCTCGCAATTTACCAAATTTTCTAATTCAAGTTCAGTTCTTATCTTTGAAGCAAGTAGCTTGTTCCAACAAATATAAATACCATGAAGCGATTCGTATCGATGGATAAAAGCTTTTGCGAACGTGGTCTTTCCTGTACCAGGTCCACCCTCCATGATGATTCTTGTATTGCGCTCAAGGCTATAGAACAGGTCTAGATTCTGTATATTAAGCCATTTGGCTATGCTTGCCAACTGTCCTTCTTTATATTGATATTCACTACAGATATTTGGGGTTAAAACTTTTATTGCAATTAGAAGCTCATCTTTAGTTAGTTCTTTGCTGTACCAATTCTTCTTGTTTTGGTCAATTTGAATCACATCAAGACAAAAATCAGCAAAAGATTGGCTTTGATCCTGCTGTTGAATGGCAGACCACAACTTATAGCCCTGGTCTAACTGAGGAAGATCATTAGTCTTTTTAATTTTAGAATGCGGAAAAGCACAAACTGTATCAATAAACAATTCACGGGGATTTAGGACCTTGTTATTGATTAATGCATACATGTAATCGTGTGCTTGATCGAAAGGCGAACGAACCATAAGGGTACCGCTTCCTTTTGTAAAATAGAATGAACCGTTGCGCACATCAACACCTCCCCCTTTCACTTCAACAACAATTGCACCTTTTTCGCATACAAGAAAGAAATCTATCTGAATCTCGGACTGATTACCAACAGGAATGGTAAGTTTTAAATCATGCCAAAAATGCCATGTGTATATGCTGGCTTTGCAATCAGCATAAATACGTCTATACATATCAATCTCTCCCTGTAGTGGAGTGCCATCTTCCTTCACTATTATGGTTTCCAGAAGATTAATATCTTTATAGTCATGATTTATTATTGGCATATCTCAGTTTTTTTACTATTCCCAAAGTTTGGGATTTTTTAAGTTGGACATCTTATAGTTAAACATCTCCAGTAGTTCCTCTCGATGTTCGGGAAACATCTCCAGTGTATCAAGTAGGGTCTGCAAGGTCTTGCAAATCTTTCGCACTTTACCTCGCGAATCTTCTCTATCGTAATATCCCGTTTCGTAATCCCGCTGGAACTCCTCAAATGACTTTATGGGCTTAAGAACTTCAAAACCAGCGCCTTGTTCCCAGAATGTTTGGTTACGATAAGAATATTCCCAGAACGACATCTTCTTGTAGAAGGCCTGCTGATTACACCAGCGGGCGATTTGAATGTACAAGTTTGAAATCGGAGCGTTGTGGTAGTCTTCATGACGCATTAGGTAACCTACACAACCGTAAGTCATCAGAACCTTGATGCGCTGAAAGATTTCCCATATATCACGGTAGAATTTCTGATAGCCTTGCTCTGTTTGTTTAAATCCGCAGAACAGGTAGAATTTTGTACCCTTCTTGGGATTGTAATGCTTCCAGATCTTTAGGGCTCTTTCTATTAGTGGGCGGTCTTTCCAATTATCAAAGGCAAAGATAAAGTCACCATGATACTTCGTTTTCGAAAGCATCTCGGCCATCTCCTCACCATGAGGACTTTGTGCCAGCATACGCTCGTCAAGCCCTTGACGGAACTGGAATGGTCGTCCTGTGTCTATCAGCTGTTGTAGTCTGGCACGCCAAATGACAGGGTCGGCAGCAAGGAAGTTATCATCCCACAGATAGATATAGGGGCGCACCAATCGGCCTTGCTCATCACGTTCTTCATCAAGAAACCATTCAAGGTCGGAATACGGGAAGATTTTGTCTTCTAACTTGTTGATGCAAAAGGGGCAATGACGGATGCATCCACGAGTAAGGAAGCCTATACTGTACTGCTGATAGTCCTTATACTTCTCACGCTTTATACCCTCAGCCACCTTGCTGTCAACAAATGAATCGTAAAGATGGTAGAAAGGCATCTGACGAGCAAGATCTATACCATTCTTTCGAGGGCCACCACGATGATTGGGATATTGGCAAAGGAACTCGTCTCGTTCCAACTGAGTCATATCGTCATCACGCTTCTGACGGTAGATGTTCACGTTCAGTTCGTTGGCATAGAAGCCCGTGCCACCTCTGCGGAATTTGCGCTTCTGGGCGGGAGTAGCATTCTCATAGAACGCTGGCATCTGGGTAAACGTGAATACGCGGGATATATAGATTAGTTTGTAAGGTGTGATATCCTCGTCCTGATCAATAATCAGTTTGAAGTCAATGCCGTTGTCGTTGAGGAAGCCTGCCAGTTTCATCAAGACAAGATTAGGATGCCGCGTCCCGTTGCAAAGCAGGTCGGCATCCACAAGTCCTATCTTGAGGTCCTTTTTTGGCATATAGGCTTAGTTCATTACAAGGTCGCCCTTGTGCAGACACACAAGATAATTATCGTCAATCAGTATCAGTGCATCCGTTTCAGGAACTGACCACTCCGCAAGCTCAGCAAAGCCCATATCTTTGGCTTCGAAAGCCTGCACTTCTCGCCAACCCTTTGTGTTGGCCAATTGCTCCAATGTCTTGGCAGTATCTTCCTCCACCAAATCCATCAGGCAACTCCACTTCTGATACATCCCACCTGCTGGGATTGACAAATTAGTATTTCTCATTTTTATCTTTATTCGGTAATTAATTACTTACTATTACAAAACAGTTAAGTGGTCAACAGGGTTCTTAGTAGGATTCAATAGCTCTTTAATGTCAACTTGTAAGCAGTTGGCAATTTCTATCAATGTACGCAAATCTGGCTGCGATGTGTTAGTACACCATTTCGACACGGTGGCAGGGTCTTTACCTATTTGTTCGGCAAGCCATTTCCCCGTTCGCTTTTTCTCAACCAGAACCACTTTAATTCGGTTTATATCCTTTGTCATTTGATAAATATATTGATGTTAGGCGCAAAGTTATAAAATAAAAAGCAAATATCATCACATAATATTAATAATCATTTGTTTTTTATCATTAATTCACAAATCATTGAGGTCTTCGTCATCATCATCGTTTCTATAATATGATATACAATTACGAATCTTTATGTCTTTTAATATCGTCGCACCATCACAATTGATGCTTTTGTTGTTCAGAGTTCCGATGGGGGCTTCCCAAACAGCAATGTCAATTACAATGTTGTTATTACATACTGGACATTCTTGTTTCTCTTTTGATATCCAATCAAATCCTGGAGACATATCCTTTGTTGAACACAACTCGTCATCGTAAAATAAATCCAGATACGACTCGTATACCCTAAAAATCTCACCACATGCACTACATTTTAACAGCAAGTAGTCGCCATTTATGCTTTCCTGACGAGCATTTTGTAAGGCATAAATTACATCTTCCAGACCATTATATAATGGAAGCATATTGGGGGCTTTGTAAAAATCAATAATCTTCTGAATAAACCCATTCAATGTATACATCCAAAAGTTTCTATTTACTGTTTCCTTAAACTCTTCGATAAGTTCTTTTCTGGGAAATAGTTTTTCACCAATTCTCTCGAACCAGTCTTCTTTTATATCATCTGTTATGAATATGATAGGCGCAGATTTAGCTTTAGCATATCTCAAAATCTCCATCCATACGAAATAGTCACCATATTGGTCTATTCCGTATTTCCCTTTGTCACTAAGGTTGATCTTATATCTTTCTGAATCTTGATAACCTGGTGGAATATGATTACGGTATCGGAACTCTGCTTCTTTAGCAAGGTCTAATTGCTCTAGGAAAGAAAAACCGTCTCCATGTTTATGCTTATTTACAAAATCATTTATGATGTCATGCTCAACAAGATATTCGATTTCTATAAACCGCTTCTCTCGTTGTTCTTTCATTATTTCCTTCAGCTTTCTGTGTTTCTGTTGAATGTCTTCAACAAGAGACTTCATCTCATATAGTTTGTCTTCATCAACAAAAGGGTGTTGATAATCCATTTGATTTAGATGGTCAAGGTAGTCAACGGCATTTTTATAGAATCCCTTTTTAGTGAAGAATTCAGGAAGTCTGTACTTTTCCTCTTTAGGATTGTTTATGGCTTTAATTCTGTTCTTTTCATATTCGGCAATCACCTGATATGGAAGCCATACTTTACCATTAATCCGACCAATTATATCTAACAAAAGGCGTTTGTATTTGTCTTGTATCTCATACATTCTACAGAGAGAAGAAGTGTCAAAAACAAGAACGGCATTTTCAAAAGAGTCTTTACTGACATATGGGTCTTTATATAACATGTGACTTCCTTTTTTTAGTTTTTATTATTATACCCCACCTTCAAATGCTCATACTCCCACAAACACATGATCCCTATGATATGCCAAGAAATCGCGATTTGGTTTGTAATCTATTGGCATAGCAATTTGTTTGCCGCTGATGCTTCCAAACTGCTTGTCAAAATACTCCTGCGTCCCATATTCTCGCAAAGCAGAAGAGAGTTGAATGGTATAATCGTCAGGCGAAATGGTGAAGAGACCTTTGTCGAAGGCTTTGTCATAGAGCGCAGACAGACAGATGCCATTACAGGGATTGAGACGGTCCTTCTTGTGAGACTTGTCTGCCCACGGAATGATGTGGCTGGCCAGCAGCAGTTGTGGCACGCTAATTCCAGTCAGGGCACAGCGACCGCCATAATTGGCAAGTATCATGCGACGGAAGTAGTCCTGACCCTTTCTCCGTTTTGCTATTGAGAGTTGGTCTTCTCCTTCCTTTGTAATGTCAAAGTAGGCAATAAGCTTCTTCGAGATTGTCTGCGGATTCGTTTCTTGGGCAACAATCCTGTCTGCTACCACCACCTCCTGCTCATACTCAGCGTATTTCTTCAGACTCTTCAGGGCTGCCGAGCAGAAACTCTTCAGCGGGTAACTTCTTTGGTTCGGTTTGCCATAGTCGTCGAAGATGTTCTGCTGCTGATTCTTCATCTTCTTAACCTCTTCGTTGACCAAGCGCAACACGTCATCAATAGCAGTAACGTCGGACAGTTCATAGAGCGAGCGGCCTTGAAGGTCTATCACGTTTTGGTACGGCAACACCTCGTCAAGAATCATGATGGCCCGGGCATAGCTGTCCGCCTTCCCCGAATTCTCCGGAGAAAGTCTGGTGTTGAAATCTATAAAACCTTTCCTATCCATATCGTTATTGCTTCGTTATTGTTGTTACATTTATTTCATTCTGCTCCCAACCACCTCTATCCTCGGCCTACGCAACGCCTATCCTACGCCTACGCTACGCCCTTGTTACGATATACCAACGACGGCCGAACGACCTTCCTACGATATTGAATCTTCCTTCTCTTTTTCCTCTAACTGTGCTTCCAGCAACTTGATACGCTCCTGAAGTTCTTGCACGCTGGGCAGTTTATCCTCAAGCCTGATGCCTTCGTAAGTGGCAACGCCCATGGGATTTTGTATGCTGTCAAAGGCCCATTCCACCTTCGTCTGGTCTTTCGATTTACAGATAAGCAGACCGATGGTGGGGTTGTCTTCGGGCTG
>JAEEGJ010007997.1_pt1 | contig 29546 bp, 29 predicted proteins | sample 8958761 | NCBI WGS metagenome assembly JAEEGJ01 (sample SAMN16246546, study PRJNA631951) | gut metagenome | biome: gut microbiome; feature: rumen; material: RS-attached | host: Bos | place: Iran: Karaj | collected 2018-10
GTGCTGAAGCCTGTATACGGAAGCAGCAAGGGTGTGACCGTGACCCACGGTATCTGCCCTCGGGTTGGTGACTGGGATACCTACAACATGGCACAGTGCGCCGTGGATGAGGCTTTCCGTTCCCACATCGCATTGGGCGGCGACCCGGAGAGCGCATCAGTTCTCGACAACTTCTGCTGGCCAGACCCTGTGAAGTCTGCAAAGACCCCGGACGGCGAATATAAGCTGGCCCAGCTGGTCCGCACCTGCAAGGGTGTAAACCGCATCTGCCTTGACTACGGCCTTCCTCTCATCTCCGGCAAGGACTCCATGAAAAACGATGCCAGCATGAACGGCAAGAAGGTCTCTGTACGGCCTACACTCCTTATCTCCCTTATGGGTATGATCAAGAATACAGAGAAGGCTATGACCTCCGATTTCAAGAGCTGCGGCGACTACATCTACATCCTGGGCAAGACCACCGGTGCAATGGGTGGCTCCACCTACGAGAAGATAAAAGGAAAGAACTTGGGCGCATCTCCAAGCGTTGACACAAAGGGTGCATTCAAGATGTACTGCCAGCTGGCCGGCGCAATAGAGCAGGGTCTTGTGGCCTCCTGCCACGATATGTCGGACGGCGGTCTTGCAGTAGCCCTTGCCGAGAGTGCAATGGGCGGTATGTGCGGCTGCGATGTGGATCTTTCCGGCATCCCAGGTGATGCAGCACTGGATGATATCAGGACATTGTTTGCAGAATCTCCATCCCGGTTTGTAATCTCAGTAAAGAAAGAGAATGCAGATAAGTTTGAGAAGCTTATGGCTGGGGCACCGCTTAAGAGGGCAGGAGAGACAAACAGTTCTGATGCAGTGGCATTTAAAAAGGATGGAAAAACTGTTTTGACTATTACATGCGATGAGATCGTAAAAGCATGGAAGAGGGAAATATAATGGCAAAGGTTGCAATACTTACAGGATACGGCATCAATGCTGACAACGAGCTTAAGGAGGCATTCCTCCGGGCTGGTGCCAAGCAGGCCGACAGAATTCACATAAACGATATGATCGAGAAACCGGAGATTCTGGACGACTACCAGATTCTTGGCTTCCCCGGAGGTTTCTCCTTCGGCGACCACCTTGGATCCGGCTTGGTCATGGCTCATCTGTTCAAGCAGAATCTAAAAGGTGTTCTGGACAAGTTCATCGCCAAGGGCAAGCTTATAATCGGAATCTGCAACGGCTTCCAGGTCCTTGTGAAGATGGGAGTGCTTCCTAACTTCGACGGCAACTGGACCCAGGAGGTTTCCCTTATCCACAACAACACAGGTGTGTTCGAGAACAGCTGGCTCAATGTCCGGTTCAATCCTGACTCTCCATGCGTATGGACCAAGGGGCTTAAGGATATGGATATTCCTATCCGCCACGGTGAGGGACGTTTCATCACAAAGGATAAAGCGACTCTGGACAGGATCAAAGCCCTGCACCTGGATACAGTGATCTACAACGACCGCAACCCCAATGGATCTGAGTGCGACATTGCAGGAATCACCGACACCACAGGCCGCATACTGGGACTTATGCCACATCCAGAGGCATTCCTGACACCAGAGAATCACCCTATGTGGAAGCGGCAGGAGATCAAGGAGGCCGCAGGTCTTGCCCTCCTTAAAAACGGAGTAGATTATATCAATAGCAGGAACATAAAATGAAAAAGATTATAGAAAAATGGTTGAGCACAAGCCTTATCCTCAAGATATTCATCGGTCTTGTGCTCGGTGCTGTTCTTGGACTTTTATTCCCCAATGCCAGAGCAATCGGGATTTTAGGCGGTGTATTTGTAGGAGCACTTAAGGCTATTGCTCCGGTGCTGGTATTCCTTTTAGTATGCAGCGCTCTTTCCAAGGCCCATTCCAATGTGGGAAGAAGGTTCCGCTATGTAATTGCCCTCTATATGTTCAGCACCCTTATCGCAGCAGTGGTATCGGTGTTTGCCAGCTTCCTTTTTCCTGTGACTATATCATTTGCCAAATCTGCCACAGCAGATCCACCTCAGGGAATCTGGGAGGTGTTAAAAAACCTTATCTTCAACATGGTGACAAACCCTGTTTCGTCCATCTCAAACGCAAACTACATGGGAGTCCTTTTCTGGGCTGTTGTGACAGGACTCTGCCTTAAGAAGACTGCATCAGAGACCACTCTCAAGGTGCTGGCAGAGCTTTCTGAATGTGCATCACTTATTGTCCGCTGTGTCATCCAGTTTGCCCCCTTTGGTATCCTGGGTCTTGTATACGGATCAGTTGCAGAGAGCGGACTGAATATCTTTACAGAATATGGCTGGCTTTTGGTTGTGCTGGTGGGCAGTATGCTGTTTGTAGCCCTGGTTGTGAATCCAGTCATTGTGGCAATTGCATTGCGTAGAAACCCATACCCTCTAGTGTTCAAATGCCTTAAGGAGAGCGGTATCACTGCTTTCTTCACCCGGAGTTCTGCGGCAAACATCCCTATAAACATGCAGCTGTGTGAGAGGCTTGGATTGGAGAGAGACTTCTACTCTGTCAGCATCCCGCTGGGTGCCACCATCAATATGGATGGAGCTGCTGTTACAATCACTGTCATGACACTGGCAGTCTGCAACACCATGGGAATTCCTGTAGATATCCCTACTGCAATTCTTCTGAGTGTGCTGGCTACATTAGGTGCCTGCGGCGCATCCGGTGTTGCTGGCGGTTCCCTGCTGCTTATTCCTCTGGCCTGCTCCCTTTTCGGTATCAACAATGATGTTGCTATGCAGGCTGTAGGTGTAGGCTTTATCATCGGAGTTATCCAGGACTCTGTAGAGACTGCTCTCAACTCCAGCGGCGACGTGATCTTCACTGCAACAGCAGAGTATCACGACCGTATGAAGGCAGGAGAACCGGTCAATTATTTAGGAAAATCAGAATAAGAGTTCAGTAAGTTCTTTTGCAACTGCAGCTGCCACAGCAAGCTTGTAATCGAAACGGCTTTCCTGTGGCAGTATTTTTATGTGGTGCTGTTTTATATCACCTTTGAAATCGATGGCAAAGTATATCTCGCCGGGAACAGAGTCGCCGTTGGCAGGGTCTATATTTCCCATGCTGCCTGTGACACCGATTCCGATGTCGGCACCAAAGGCTTTGCGGCTTGCTGTGGCCATAGCCGCTGCGGTCTCTCTTGAGTAGACGCCGTGCTTTTCGATGATTTCAGAAGGCACCCCAGCCTGGATCTTGGCCTGGTTTGAGTAGGTGATATAAGCCCCCCTGAGTATGGCAGAGGATCCCTCTGTGTCGGTTATCAGGGAGGCGATAAGCCCGGCGGTGCAGCTTTCCATGGTGGTTATGGAAATATTCTTCTCTATAAGGGCCTTGGTTATATTCCTGTAGGCCTCATGTACCAGCTGCAACCGGGTTTCCATATTATTTGTTAATAGCCTCTGCCACTGCTACTGCAACGGCTACGGATGCGCCTACCATAGGGTTGTTGCCCATACCGATGAGGCCCATCATCTCCACGTGTGCAGGTACAGAGCTGGATCCTGCGAACTGTGCGTCGGAATGCATTCTTCCCATGGTGTCAGTCATACCGTATGATGCAGGACCTGCTGCCATGTTGTCTGGATGAAGTGTACGTCCTGTACCGCCACCTGATGCCACAGAGAAGTACTTCTTTCCCTGCTCCACGCACTCTTTCTTATATGTGCCTGCAACAGGATGCTGGAAACGGGTAGGGTTGGTGGAGTTTCCTGTGATGGAGATATCAACACCCTCCTTGTGCATGATTGCAACACCTTCCCGGACATCATCTGCGCCGTAGCACTTTACTGCAGAGCGCTCGCCGTCGGAGTATTTGATCTCCTTCACAACCTCAAGCTTTCCGGTGTAGTAGTCGAACTTGGTCTGCACATATGTGAATCCGTTGATACGGCTGATGATCTGTGCAGCATCCTTTCCGAGGCCATTCAGGATTACACGGAGTGGAGTCTTCCGTGCCCGGTTTGCGCTCTTTGCAATACCGATGGCTCCCTCTGCGGCAGCAAAGGATTCGTGGCCTGCCAGGAAGGCGAAGCACTTGGTCTCGTCGGAAAGGAGCATAGCTGCCAGGTTTCCGTGTCCAAAGCCAACCTTGCGGTCATCTGCGACAGAGCCTGGGATACAGAAGGACTGTAAGCCTTCTCCCAGAGACTTTGCAACGTCGTAGGCAGTTTTGTCACCTTTCTTTATTGCAATAGCGGCTCCTACAGTGTAGGCCCACTTTGCATTCTCGAAGCAGATAGGCTGGATTCCCTCCACAATCTTTGGAACATCCAGACCTTTCTCTTCGCAGATCTTCTTGCATTCTTCTATAGACTTGATTCCATATTTACCGATAGCCTTGAGGATCTGAGCCTCCCGGCGTTCATAGCTTTCAAACAGTGCCATCTTCTCACTCCTTCCTTGGGTCTATCAGTTTCACAGCACCCTGCTCAGGTGTGGTCCGTCCGTACTGTCCCCGGGCCTTGTCCATTGCTGTCTTGGGGTCGTCTCCCTTCTTGATGAAGTCCATCATCTTGCCAAAGTTTATGAACTTGTAGCCGATGATTGCACCATCCTTGTCCACAGCAACTTTCTCCACATAGCCTTCTGCCATCTCAAGGTAGCGGGGGCCTGTCTTAAGAGTTGCGAACATTGTTCCCACCTGGCTCCGGAGTCCTTTGCCCAGGTCCTCAAGGGATGCGCCTACTACAAGGCCGCCCTCGGAGAATGCAGACTGGGATCTTCCATATACAATCTGGAGGAAGAGCTCCCGCATAGCTGTGTTGATTGCGTCGCACACCAGGTCTGTGTTGAGGGCCTCCAGCAGTGTCTTGCCGATGAGGATCTCGCTGGCCATTGCGGCGGAGTGGGTCATGCCGGAGCATCCGATAGTCTCCACCAGCGCTTCCTGGATAATGCCGTCCTTCACATTGAGGGTAAGCTTGCAGGCTCCCTGCTGAGGAGCGCACCAGCCGATACCGTGGGTGAAGCCGGAAATATCTTTTATCTCTTTCACCTGAACCCATTTTCCTTCCTCGGGAATCGGGGCAGGACCATGATAGGCAGCCTTTGCCAATGGACACATGTGTTCCACTTCTGCCGAATAAACCATAGTTTATCTCCTAATTAAGTGTTTTTTTGATTATACGCTAAAAATAGTAAACAATCAATTCTTAGTTATGGAAGGTAAATAAGGCTGAAACAGAGATGTATTTCACGATTGTGAGAATTCTATTCTTTTAATATATCTTCACCATCTGAATTGCGTAGACCTGTTGGGTTGCCAACTTTTACTAATTTTAGTTTATCTAGCAATCGCCTTGTAAGGGTTCTTGATGTAATATGATAATCTTCTGTTTCAACACCTGCGTTTCCTACAACTTTATTTGTATAAACATCAGTAAATGTTAGATTAACTTTAAAAGAAGCAATTATTACTCCCATTCCTCCAACATATTCTATTAGAACTTGTTTCGGGTCATCTTCCAAAACATCTTCGGATATAACTTGAACTGTTGCTAAAAATGCTTCATTTAAATCTGATACACACTTATCAGTTTTTTTAATATAGTCTCCAGCATATTTAAAAATTACATCTGTTTTTATGGCAAAATTAACATTTTGAGGAACTATGCCCTTTTTCCCTAAAAAATAAACATCATTTAAAGATGAATAAGCCACACCGACAATTTTGAATTCATCATTGATTACAGGGCCACCGCTATTTCCTGGTTGAATAGGCGCAGAAATCTGTATACTTGGAATTGCTTTGGGAAGATTTGTAGAACTAATAATGCCATCAGTTACTTTGACATCATCTCCAAGCACATCTGGCATTGGATAACCTAAAACAGTAATATGTTCGCCACTTGAATTATTCTCGGATTTTTCTACATCAAAATAATATTGAATTTCCTCTGATAACTTTAAAACAGCAATATCTAAAGATTTATCGATGTATAGAAGTGAAGCCGTCATTGTTTTATCTCCAGATTTAACAGTAATCTTTCTTCCATTTTCATTTCTGATAACGTGGCAATTTGTTATCACCACATCAGGAGCAATCGCGAAACCACTTCCATAACTTGTTGGTCGTAAACCAATTATCTCATTCTTATTTTCAATAATCGAATACTTTAAATCATTTTCCTTTAAAGCTTCTTCTATTCCTTTTATTATTTCGTCATCTCTAACTGTTATTCTATTTAGTGGATTATTTGATAAAATATAAAAAACTGTTTCTGGTGTATATAAAGCATCTTTTTCAACAGAAATACATCCAATTGTTAAAAACAAAAAGACTATACATAATACTTTTAAGAAAACTTTCATTTTAACCTCTTTTGCAGTATAACATAAAATCACACCTCATGGCGGATTATTTCATTGATAATTTTTGTTGCTTTTTTTCGGGGGGGGGGTATATTAAAAATGAGGTTTTTATGAAGAAGATCTTTTTATTATTTTTAATTGTTGTGCCCTGTATTTTTGCTTTGTCTTGTGACAGTGGTGGTGGCGGTGATGATGACGTAGCTCCATTTATTCAAAATCTTACAATCCTTGCCGACCCCGGGGATTATGTTGAGACAACCTCTTTTTCGGTTGGAGATACCATCTATGTAGCATTTGAAGCATATGATGAAAATAAGGATATTAAATCTGCGATTGCGACTTTTTATGATGCTACAACATTTGATTTTAGAGGTGAATTAGAGTTGGCTCTTCCCAAGCAAACTGATAAAGGAATGGTATATCTTTTAGTATTTATTCCGGGAGCAGAAGATATCGGAACAAATAAGTTGTATCTCTATATTAGAGATAAAGCTGGAAAAGATAGTAATGTGCTAAGCAAAAATATTACAGTTCATTGATTAAGATTTTATACAAATGCGCCCCCTCAACAGGGGGCTTTTTTAATGCACATTTTCAGTGTGACATTTTTTCAGAACAGTTTTTTCGTAAGAGTTATTGCATCGTGGCTGCAGATCTCGTGGCAGCAGTAGCAGCGGATGCATTTTGTGTAGTCGGCCTTGATTCTGTTTTCCTGCACCGACAGGGCTTTTGCAGGGCAGATGCGGACACATTCTCCGCACAGCTTGCAGATTTTAGGATTGAAGACAGGGCGCTTAACTGTCAGGTTTTTAACAAGGCGGAAGGCCCACTCCGGCATATAGTCCCTGAACATGGAGGCATCGTGGAGGTGGCGGATAAGCCGGTAGTCTTTTATAAGGAGGTCTTCTGCTTTCTCCAGAGGGTAGTTGATTGCCTCTCCAGGTTTAAGCCAGAAGCCGCACTCAAGGGCCTGGGAGAGGATTGGCAGTGATTCAGCCTTATAGCCCATTATGCGGGCTGCTGTAAGGTCCAGGGCCAGCACATTGTCTGATGCAAGGAGCAGCCCCACATTCCTGGGATAGCCGCTTCCCGGACCCGGCCCCTCCATGCCCACTATGGCATCCATAATTGCATAGTCAGGCTTTACTGCCAGGTTCAAGTCCACGATCATCTGGGCAAAGTTATCCCGGTCCGGGAAGCGCAGGTGCAGGGCCGACTTGGAGAGCCCCGGCACCAGGCCGAACAGATTCTTTATGGCACCGGTGTAGTACATAAGGGAATGGGTCTTCATCTTGGCCATGGATATGACTATATCCACATTCTTCAGGATTGAGGCCAGCTGGAAGCTTTTGACCAGTCTTCCCTCTGGTGCCGGTATGGTTGCAGTCTGGGTGAAGTCTTGCCATGTGGCGCCGCATTCATCAGTGACCTGCTTAAGCCCAGCCCGGCTCCCGGCTGAATCCTGGTTCTGGAATGCAGGGCTGTCTCCCACGAATATGGTGTTGCCGTTCTTCTGCAGGTACTTTATGACAGCCTTGAGCACGGAAGGGTGGGTGGTGACTGCTTTCTCGGGCTGGGATGCGTAAAGTATGTTGGGCTTAAGCAGTATTTTCTTGCCACTGATTTTATCCAGTTCGACGCTGTCCAGGAGTTTGTTCATTATTTGAACAACTTTCTCTTCGCCATAATCTGGACACTTGAGGATTGAGACATCAGCCATGGCACTTCTCCAGACAGCAGTAGTAGATTGGCCCTGCACCTGTTGTATCGGGCAATATCTGGATGCCGTACTTGGTCTTCTCACCGATCTCCGGTTCCAGCTCTATGATGTCGAACAACCCTTTTCGCTTTTTGAAAAGCTTCTCCACCACGCCGTCGTTTTCCAGTGGCGAAATAGAACAGGTGGAATAGACAATCCTGCCCCCTGCTTTTGCCGCATCAAGGGCGGCTGCCAGCATTGCGAACTGCCGTATGGCCAGCTGCTTTGTCCTTGCCGGTGTCCACTGGGCTAAGTAATAGGGGGATGAAAGCACGTGCCGCTCTGATGAGCAGGGGGCATCCAGCAGCACCCGGTCGTACATATCTTTCTGGTACAAACCCCAGGTGGCGGCGTCAAAGCCTGTTATGTGCACAGTGCTGGCAATGGCTGCCGGCAGATGCTCGTTGACCACAGCCTTGAGCCGCATCCTCCGGTCTGCCGACTTGTCGTTGGCCACCAGTGTGCCGGCCTCTCCTTTGGCCAGGGCCAGTATCAGTGTCTTGCCACCTGGGGCGGCGCACAGGTCCAGCACGCTGTCCCCCCTCTGCACATCCAGCGCCTTGGCAGGGTAGGTGGAGGCCTTGTCCAGGAAGTATGGCTTTAATAGCCCCTCTTCCAGTGTGCAGTAATCGGACTCGCCGGCAAATGCATCCTTAAGGGCATCCCACCGGTCGAGCCATATATTGCGGTAGTATGTATCAAAATCCTCTTTCTGTCTCACTTGCTGTTCTTAACCTTGGCACTCAAAGCCTTGAACTTCTTTTTGGCCAGAGCGTTGAAGGCTCCTGGATCCATGCCGGTGAAGAGCTTTATTCCCTCATCGATGGTGGAGATAGGATAGATGTGGAACTGTTTCTTCGCAACCGCATCAATTATCTCCTGGGACAGCAGGATGTTGTCTATGTTGCTCTTCGGGACAATCACCCCCTGCTTTCCGGTAAGGCCCCTCTGCTTGCAGAGTTTGAAGAAGCCTGTTATCTTCTCGCTCACTCCACCTATAGGCTGGATGTCACCATGCTGGTTCATGGAGCCGGTCACTGCCAGGTCCTGGTGCAGGGGCACTCCTGTCACTGATGAAAGAATTGCATATATTTCTGCAGCCGAGGCAGAGTCGCCGTCCACCACTCCATAGCACTGCTCAAAGCAGACACTGGCTCTGAAGGACATATGATAGTTGTCTTCGTATTTTGCGCGGAGGAAGCCATCTGTAATCATCACAGCCTTGTCAAGAATCTCGCTGGAAAGATCAGACTCGTGCTCAATGCTTATAATGCCGTCATCTCCGGCAGAGCATACTGCAGTGATAAGGGAAGGATGGCCGAATTCATAGGCATCCCTTACTATTGTGAGGCCGTTTACAGCTCCCACTCTCTTGCCGTCGGTCTGGATCTTTATGTTTCCATTCTCAAGCTCGTCGAAAACATGATCCTCGTACATGCTCACAAGATAGCGCTTCTCTTCCTCTGCCTTCTTAAGGGACTCCACTGTGATCTCCTTAAGCCCCATCTCCTTTGCCCAGTAGTTGGCCTCGGAGATAAGGTCGGTGATTTTTGAGAAGCGGACAGAAAGCTTTCTTCTGTTCTCTGTCAGCCTTCTTGCATATTTAAGCACATATCCGATTCCTTCGTCAGTTATGGGCTTATATTTCATCTTCCTGACAAATTCGACAACAAAGCAGACAAACTGCCTTATGTTCTCCTCGTTGTACTGCATCTGGCTCTCGAATACAGCAAGGACATTGAAATATTTGCCGAAGTCCACATCGGAATGGGACAGCTTGAAGAATGTCTCGAAATCTCCGATAAGAATCACCTTCACATCAATCTTTATAGGCTGGGGCTTTATGAATGATCCCGCTGTGCTGAAGGGGCTGCTCTGAGGCTGTATCTGCAGCTCTCCGTTCTTAAGTGTCCGCTTGAGATACTCCCATGAGTCATCCACCGACACATCATCTGCATTTATGACCAGGAAGCCCCCGGATGCCTTAAGGAGGGAACCGCTCTTTATGCACATGAAGCTGCTCTTGGGCTCTCCGGTGGAGGATTCGGGCCTGTACTCGATGGAGCCGAACAGATTGCTGTAGGAAGGGTGAGTCTCGTAGATGACAGGGCAGTTCTTAGTCTTGGAATTATCCACCAGAACGTTCACCTCGTAGCGGGTGAATTCGCTCTCTATCTTCTCCCTGTCCTTCGGCTCCGGATTCTCTATGAAGAAGAGATCAAGATGATCCAGTATATCCTTCTTCATATCATCCAGATAATCGTTCACCTCTTTGTCCTTGAACTCCATCCTTATTTTCTCAAGCCCGGATGCGATGAAAGGGGCGGCATGCTTCTTCTTCAGCTCATCAATTTTCTCATCCAGGGCTGCTGCATTTATCTGGATCTTGCGGAACACATCATCAAACTTGTCCATATGGCGGAAGTATCTGACTCTCCAGCTTTCATATTCCTTCTTGGACAGCTTTTTCTGGTTCATCATATCCCTGAGCTCGTCCAGGGAAACCGGGTTGCCGTTGTAGACAGGATAGAGCTCCGGTCCCTGGTCAGGCTCCTCCTTGGATCTTATAAGGGCAAAATGATCCTTGTTCAGCCTTCTCTCGAAATCATCCCTGAGCTTGTTGTCCTCGTTCTCGTGGAAATTGAATATCTCGGTCTTCTCGCTTTTGAAAACCTTGTTCTCGGTCTGGATGCGCAGCTTCTTTCTTGCCAGTGTTATGAAGTTCCTTACAGCCTCCTTGAACTCTATTCCTTTTCCCTTCTGGAAGTAGAGAATGTTAGGTGAGTCGGGATCGGAGAAATTGCAGACACATACCACATCCTTAAGAGGGCGGCGATTCTTGTATTTTGTAAGGACCTTTCTTACAGTGGAACGCTTTCCTGTTCCCGAATCTCCGATTACAAAGATGTTGTAGCCCTTTGCATTGATTCCTACACCGAACTGCAGCGCCTTCAGGGCCCTCGGCTGCCCGATCACTGTCTCATCTAATTTTGTTTTTCTGTATTCTTGAATTTTTTTCAGGGGGACTGAATAGTCCAGGTCTTTTGCTTTTAATTCCATGTTTCAATTACATAAGAATGACTCTTTGTTGTCAAGAAGAGATTTATATTATATAATAAAAATATGAGGTTAAAAGAGCTTGATTCCTATTTCAGAAGCTTTCTTGCCATTGATGCTCTGGCAGGAACTGATATCTCTTTGAATGGAGTGCAGGTGGAGAATACTGCAGATATAACCTGCATTGCTTTTGCAGTTGATGCCTGCATGGAAAGTTTCCGCCGGGCCAGGGAAGCAGGTGCCCAGATGGTGTTTGTGCACCACGGCCTTTTCTGGGGACATGAGCAGTGTGTCACCGGTAGCCACTACCAGCGGCTCAAATTCCTTATGGAAAATAACATGGCTCTTTATGCGGCTCATCTTCCGCTGGATATTCATCCTGAACTGGGAAACAATGTATCTTTGGCTGCTGCGGCAGGACTTGCCGATTTAAAGCCTTTCGGAAAATTCCGGGGGATTGATGTGGGAGTGAAGGGCACCTTCAAGGAGCCTGTGACAACAGAGCAGGTCCTTGCCAAGCTTGGATACAGCAGAGCCGAGATGCTGGCATGCCTTTCCTTCGGCAGGGAGAAGAATCTTACCGGTGCGGTGATAACCGGTGGCGGCGAGCATGATGTATCTGATGCCATTGATGAGGATGTGGACCTTTATATAACAGGAGATGCGGCTCATGTGGTCTATCATACCTGTCTTGAGAACAGGATCAATATGATCTCTGCAGGGCATTACCGCACCGAGGTGTATGGTGTTCAGAATGTGGCGAAGAAAGTTTCCGCTGATCTGGATCTCAGGACAATCTTCATTGATGTTCCCACAGGACTGTGATGATGGATAAGAACGACAAGAAACTGCCATTTATTCTTACGCTGGGTGTAGTGCTTGCAGACCAGCTCACCAAGTGGCTCATAACTGTGCTTATTCCTGTAAATGGAATAGGGGCCAGCTTTATGGGAGGCTTCCTGCGCATAATACATGCCCGCAACACAGCCATTGCCTTCAGCATAGGAACCTCCATGGCACAGTGGCTTAAAATTATATTATTCTCCGCAGTTCCCCTTGTCATTCTGGGTGTTATTGCTGTTTATCTTCTTAAGACCGATTCCCTGACCAGGCTTCAGAGATGGTCTGCCTGCGGTATCCTGGGTGGCGGTTTGGGAAATCTGGTGGACCGGATATTCCGGCCTCTGGGTGTTGTGGATTTTATTGATGTGAAATTCTACGGCCTTTTCGGTCTTGACAGGTGGCCCACTTTCAATGTGGCCGATGCAGCCATAGTGGTATGCGGTTTCCTTCTTGTGATCTCCTTCCTGGGTTCTAAAAAATATCATAAATTTTTATAAAAAAGTTGATTTTTTCTGTTGACATACCAGCCCTTTTTGTGCAATTGTTCTGCAAATAGTAAAGGAGGGAATTATGACTGAAAAATTTGAAGAGGAGATGAGAAAATCACTTTTATCTTTAAAGCAGGAACTTCTGGACAACATTAATTCGCAGAACAATTCCTTCCATTCCCTTTTCTCCAGTGCCGACCCTAAGGATGATGTGGATATCGCCTCTGATGAGATTGACAGAAAGATGCTGGAAAGCATGAGCAGCCAGGACGCTGATAAACTCACAAGCATTGAAGCGGCATTATCCCGTCTCGATGCAAAGCGGTTTGGAATCTGCCTGCAGTGCGGAAAGAAAATTTCTGAGGGACGGCTTAGAGCAATACCTTACGCAGTGTTCTGCATCGACTGCCAGAACAACAACGAAAGATAATCAGGCTTTCGGAGCTTCTGTATTCTTCTTCGCGAAATTGACAGCTAAAGTCCTGCCTCTGTATACCTTTGAGTTAAGGGTGTCCAGAACTTTCTGGACAGATGGCTCTGCCACATCCACAAAGGAATAATTGTCATGCATCTTTATCTGCCCGATCTCTGAACCGTCAATCTCTGCAGTTGCGGCGATGAAGCGGAGCAGTGCCTGCGGGTTCAGACCCCGTGTGCGGCCGATGTTGAAGAAAAGAGTTTTATAATCTTTATCGGCTCTGTTCTGGATTGGGGCATGTGCCGGCTTGGTGTTTGTAACCATGGTCTTGAAAAGGTATGCACTGAAATATCCCCTCATTGTGAAAGGAACATTTCTCTTCACCAGCTTCTTGAACTGGTTCATTTCGTTTGGATCCTCTTCCTCTTTGATGCTCTTGACCATTTTCTTTATAAGTTCTGCGTACTTGGTTTCCTGATCTGCACTGAATTCCATTTTTTCCTCCTGTCGTTCTGATGTGCTGCTCTTGATTCCCCGGTTGCTGTAAATAATCTGGGGATCAATCAGAAGGTGGTGAAAAATAGGTATCATTTCTCTGTCTTTTGTGAAGACCCAGAACCGGGTCAGCACGGAAAACGCAGAATGGATGAACTCGATGTCGTTGGAGAAGCCGTTGTACTGTTCATCTCCGCAGTCAACAATACAGGTCAAGATGGAGTCGGTGTCAAAGTTGCCCAGCCTGATATGATCTATAATCTTGTCTGGCGTAGAGATCAGGATGTCCGGCTTTTTCTCCAGGACAGCAAGCTCTCCTTTTGTATTATTCTCCTCGAAGAAGGAGACGACCGAAATTTTCGAGCCTCCTTCCCTGCAGAACAGCGCATACTGCTCTGATACTTTCTTTACGTCTTCCACAGATGGAACGATAACTAAAACTTTTAAACCGGGATCAGAATCGTCAAGGTAGATGATGGAGGAAATGATGTAGCTTACAATCTTTCCTGCATTTACTCCAGTTTCGGCAATTATGTTTTCTCCATCCAATGCCAAAGGTATAATTGACTTCTGGAGAAAAGTAAGCTCGCTAAAGCCCCCATCGTGTAATACCTGGAGAATCCTCTGCTCCCTGTTAACCATTGTGTCCTTCTGTAATATTTCTATGTATAAGATAAAATGAGTAGGCGGAAATGTCAATATTGCCAAGGGGCTTGTCATATAGGGGATAAAATGATATCCTTGATTTGTCTTCGGGGCAGGGAGCATTTCCCTACCGGCTGTGAGCGCTTTTGAAGCGTAAGCCAGCGAGCCCTTTTCAAGGGGCACGATACGGTGCGATTCCGTAGCCGACAGTATAGTCTGGATGAGAGAAGATTTTTTTCACGTTTTTGCCCCGGGTCAGGGGTTTTTTTATGCCAGAAGAACAGTATATGAGACGGGCCATCCAACTGGCTGCGGAAGGAGAGGGAAAAACCCGCCCCAATCCGCTAGTGGGCGCTGTTGTTGTAAAAGATGGACGGATCATAGGAGAAGGGTATCACACAAAGTATGGCAGCCTCCATGCAGAGCGGGAAGCTTTGGCTGACTGCGCCGGCCGTGGAGAGAGTCCAAAGGGTGCCGATATCTACGTTACTCTTGAGCCCTGCTGTCACACTGGCAAGCAGCCGCCCTGCACAGAGGCTCTGGTTGAATCTGGTGTGGGCCGTGTCATCATAGGCTCTGCCGACCCTAATCCCCTGGTTTCCGGCAAAGGGATTGCGTATCTGAGGCAGCATGGAATACAGGTGGAGACCGGCTTCCTTAAAGAGAAGTGCGATGCTCTCAACTCCATTTTCTTTCATTACATCACAACTGGAAAACCCTATGTTGCCCTTAAATATGCCATGACTGCCGACGGCCGCATTGCCACTGTGACCGGCGCCTCTAAATGGATTACAGGCGAGGAGGCAAGGAATCATGCCCATAGGCTTAGAAACCGCTATGCCGCTATCCTGGTAGGTAAGAACACAGTGCAGTCTGACGACCCCATGCTGAACTGCCGCCTTCCCGGCGGTGTGAACCCGCTGCGCATTGTGCTGGACTCCCGCCTGTGGATACCGCTGGAGAGCAAACTGGTGCAGACAGCCCGGAATATACCTCTTATGGTGGTATGCGGCGGCAAAGCTTCTGCTGATAAGAAAAGGGCTCTTGAGCAGATGGGTGCAGAGGTGCTCTCCCTCCCTGGTGCCGACGGGAGGCCTGACCTTAAGGCTCTGGTCTCTGAGCTGGGAAGGCGGGGCGTAGACAGCCTTCTTATAGAAGGGGGCAGCCAGGTCCATTACAGCGCCCTTGAGGCAGGAATAGTGAACCATATCTACAGCTATGTGGCACCCAAGATTTTCGGCGGAGAAAGGGCGCTGGGGCCGGTGTCAGGTGCCGGTGCCGAACAGGTCGCCGATGCATTCCATCTCTGCCGCACCAGGACACAGATTTTAGGAGACGATATTCTGATCGAATACGAGGTTTCAAAATGTTTACAGGAATAATTGAGGAGACAGGAACAGTACGCCATGTGTCCCTGAGTGGAAACTCAGGCCGCATCCAGATAGGGGCAGAGCTGGTCCTTTCCGGTACAAGGCCGGGGGACAGCATTGCGGTGAACGGCGTGTGTCTTACTGTCACAACTATGGATACAAAAAGCTTTACTGCCGATGTGATGGCCGAGACCCTGCGCCGTTCCAACTTGGGCCAGCTTAAGGCCGGCGACCTGGTGAACCTGGAGCGGGCCATGCCGGCCAACGGCCGGTTCGGAGGCCACATGGTAAGCGGCCATATCGACGGCACCGGCACCATCGCTGCCCTGGAGCAGGAGGGCAATGCAACCTGGGTCTATGTCCGTACATCACCAGACATCCTGGCCCTGATTGTTGAGAAAGGATCCATAGCCATAGACGGCATAAGCCTTACTGTGGCCAAGGTGGGTGACAGGGATTTTGCAGTCTCCATCATTCCCCACACCAGTTCCCATACCACACTTCTGAAAAAGAGGTCTGGTGATGTGGTGAACCTGGAGAATGATATTGTTGGGAAATATGTGGAGCGCCTTCTTGGCCGGAAAGAGCAGGAAGAACCCCACAGAAGCAGAATAACAGAGGAGTTTTTAAGGGAAAATGGATTTTAAGTACAACACGATAGAAGAGGCCCTTGATGAGCTTCGTAACGGAAGAATAATACTGGTCACCGACGACCCGGACCGGGAGAACGAAGGAGACATGATCTGTGCGGCAGAGTTTGCCACCCAGGCCAATGTGAACTTCATGGCAACCTATGCCAAGGGGCTTCTTTGCACCCCTATGAGCGCCGCCCTGGCCACAAAGCTGGGACTGCCCCCCATGGTGTCGGAGAATACAGATAATCACGAGACAGCATTCACTGTCTCCATAGACCATATAAGCACCACCACCGGAATCTCTGCGGCAGAGCGTTCCATCACTGCACTCCAGTGTGTGAACGACGAGTCAAAGCCCCAGGATTTCCGCAGGCCGGGCCACATGTTCCCCCTTACTGCAAGGCGGGGCGGAGTGTTGGTGCGGAACGGCCATACCGAGGCCACTGTTGACCTCTGCCGCCTGGCAGGCCTTAAGGAGTGCGGTCTCTGCTGCGAGGTGATGGATGACGACGGCACCATGATGCGCACCCCTAAGCTCTGGAAGCTGGCAGAAAAGTACAACCTCAAGTTCATAACAATCAAGGAGCTGCAGGACTACTGCCGCATCCACGAGAAGCATGTGATAAGGGAGGCCAAGGCAAAGCTTCCCACCGACTACGGCGACTTCGATATCTACGGCTATGTGAACGACATCACCGGAGAGAACCACATCGCCCTGCTTAAAGGAGATATCGGCGACGGCGAGAATGTGCTGTGCCGTGTCCATTCCGAGTGCATGACCGGCGATGTGTTCGGCTCCAAGCGGTGCGACTGCGGTCAGCAGCTGCATAAGGCCATGGAGCTGATACAGCAGGAGGGGCGGGGCGTGGTGCTCTACATGCGGCAGGAGGGCCGGGGAATAGGGCTTATAAACAAGCTCAAGACCTACGTGCTCCAGGAGCAGGGGTGCGACACGGTGGAGGCCAACCTTAAGCTGGGCTTCCAGCCCGACCTGCGGGAGTATTGGATCGGAGCCCAGATTCTCCGGGACCTGGGTGTTAAGTCTCTCCGTCTTATGACCAACAACCCTAACAAGGTTTATGGCCTGGATGGCTTCGGGCTGCGGGTTGCAGAGCGGGTTCCCATAGAGGTGGAGCCCCAGCAGTACGACAGGTTCTATCTGCAGACCAAGAAAGATAAGATGGGACATATTTTTACAAAATTTTAAACTATATAAGCGAGGTATGAAATGAAACTGTTTGAAGGAAAATTAGTTGCTCCAGAGGGAATGAAGGTTGCTATCGTGGCTTCCCGTTTCAACGAGATCATTGTGAAGAAGCTTCTGGACGGAGCTGTGGACGGCCTGGTGCGCCACGGTGTGAAGGATGACAATATCACCGCAGTATGGGTTCCGGGGGCTTTCGAGATTCCTGTTATTGCCGACAAGCTGGCTGCCAGTGGAAAGTATGATGCAGTTATCGCAGTAGGTGCAGTGATCCGGGGCGCAACATCTCACTATGACTATGTATGCAACGAAGTATCCAAGGGTGTGGCTCAGGTTGGGCTTAAGAACGGCATTCCTGTTCTCTTTGGAATCATCACCACCGAGAATATCGAGCAGGCTATCGAGCGGGCTGGAAGCAAGGCTGGCAACAAGGGCTACGACTGTGCTCTTTCCGCTGTGGAGATGGTCAACCTGATGAAGAAGCTCTGAACAAAAAAAATGGGGTGCTTCAAAGCACCCCGTCGGGAGCGAAGGGGCTTGAACCCTCGATCTCCGGCTTGACAGGCCGGCGCGATAAACCAGCTTCGCCACGCCCCCTACTGACAAACAAGAATATATCAATTATTCAATCTTGGTGTCAATAAGGTTTTTAAATATTTTTTATGGGGCTTATGGTGCTGGAATTGACACAGGGTGTCCCCGATGATAAAATAAAGTATTATGGCAGAAAAAGAAAAACAACTTGAGAAAAATGCTATTGAACAGGAAAAGAAGAACAGCCGGCATCCGGTGCTCTATATTTTCTCTGTTATACTTCTTATAGTAATTGCAGTAACATTTGTAGGTGCACCTGTTGTAGGCGATGCAGTCAGAGGAACAACCAGTTCCATCTCTTTCGGAAAATATGGAAAAGAGGATATTGAGTTCTCCCAGAACGGCTATTTTGCACAGCAGCGTGAGATTCTTGGACAGCAGATCAAGCCTGAAGGGGACAGCTCCAGCTGGAAATGGGATATGTACCGTGTATGGCGGGGTGCTTTTGAGCGCACAGTTGTCCATGTAGGAATCCTTTCCGAAGTTGAGTCGAACAAGACCCATATCTCTTCAGAGCAGCTTAACAAGCTTATCATTGAGCATGGTCCTTATCAGAACAACGGCGAGTTTGATGTGGAGGCCTATCAGAGCACTCCTTCCTATAAAAGGGAAGAGTACCGCAGAGACTTCAAGGAGAACCTGCTCAAGGAGTATTATATTTCCGATTATCTCTATGGACAGAAGAGTGCTGATGCAGAGAAGGATTATACCTACGGTCTTATGAAGAACCAGCGCAGCTTCCATCTTATGTTCTTCCCTCTGGACAGAATTCCAGATGCAGACCTTACAGCATATGCACAGCAGAATCCTAAGAATTTCAAGCGCATCGGCCTGAGCAAGATCACTCTCTCAAGCGAAAGCGATGCCAAGAAAGTGCTTAAGATGGTTCAGGCCGACCCTGAATCCTTTGCCGATACAGCAAAGGCTCAGTCCACCGATGTGTTTGCAGACAACGGCGGAGCAATGGGAGTCTCCTACAGCTACGAGCTCAAGTCTGAGTTCAGCGATGCAGACCTGGATAAAATCCTGGCTCTGGCTCAGGGTGCAGTTTCCGACATCATCAAATCTGGAAACGATTATGTGATTTACCGCTGTACTTCTGCTGCAGCCGATCCTGACCTTGCATCTGCCGACACAATCCGTGCCATAAAGAACTATGTGAACCGTTACGAGCGGGGCTTTGTAGAGGATAAGGCTGTGAATGCAGCCGAGACATTCATAAAGGATGCTCAGACCGAAGGCATCTATGGTGCTGCTTCAAAGGCAGGCATCTCTGTGTATGACACTGCGCCTTTCTGCGTCAACTATGGTGCCATCAATTACTTCAGCCAGGTTCGTGTGGAGCAGGGAGAACTGGATCTTTCCGGTGCTATGTACAGCAAGGATTTCTTTATCCAGGCCTTCTCTATCAAGGGAGAGGAGTATTCCAAGCCTGTCATACTGAACAGCGGCGTTGTAGTGCTCCAGCTTGCAGAAGAGTCTTCCAGGGATGACATTGACGAGGCAGTCAAGCTGTATGGAAATCAGATTGATGGACAGATCGCAGAGACAGACATCATCAACTACTTCCTGACATCTGACAAGCTTCAGGACAACTTCCACCAGACATTCAGCAAGTATTTTACATTTGACTGATTTATAGATTCTTGCAGATATCTATCATCTTCTGAAAGGGGGAGTCTTCTTTTTTCATCTCACGGCTTCCCCTTGTTATTTTGCATAACGAGAGTCCCAAGGTTTCGGAAATCTTACGCTGGGTCATACCCTGGTCCAGAAGACGTACCAGTGCCCATCGGGATGCAACTGCATTATATTCCTGAGGGGTCAGGAGGGCCTTGAGAAAATCTCTGAGAAGCTCTCTGTCGTTTACTGTGGAGAGTGTTTCTGCCAGCTCGGCCATGGACTGTTCAAGAATTTTTTCCTTTTCTTCCATAATTCTGTTCCTATACCAGTATTTTTGAGAAATGCTCAACCAGCAGCTTTACCACTGCTTCGGCATTGGAATTCATAATCTTGAAGCCGGCTGCCTTTTTGTGGCCACCTCCGCCCAAAAGCGCTGCGGCGGCACCCAGATCGATGTTGTCACACCTGGTGCGGAGCCCCACAGTCACCTTATCTGGGTCGTCCTCCTTTACCGATGCGGCCACCTGCACCCCCTCGGTGGCAAGAAGAAGAGGGTAGACAGTATCTATGTCCCGGCATTCCCTTGGGATTGTCTCATAATCCTTCAGTGTCTCGTATGTTATGATTAGCCTGCCGTCCAGAAACAGGGTTGCCCTGTCCAGGGCCTGGGAAATAAGCTTTAATGTGGCAGCCTTCTTGTTGCCGTTCACATCAAAATATATTTTGTTGGGAGATGCCCCGTATGCAGTCAGCTTTGCGGCGGCCTCGAAAGCCGGCGCGCCGGTCTCGGTCAGGTGCTTGAAGAAGCCGGTGTCGGTGCAGAGCCCAAGCATAAGGAGCTCGGCCACCTCTTTCGAGGGCTTTTTACCCATGGCCTCGATAAGGTCCAGGATAAGCATGGTGCAGGCCGATGCCTGGGGCCTGACATACCGGAAGTCGCCGAACACTTCACCGGCGGAGTGGTGGTCTATCACAATGGTGGGAAACTTGTCTATCCCCTCATTCTCGAAGCCGGTCCGCTCCGGGGTGGAGCAGTCTACGATAATCACTATTCCCTCTTTGTCAGCAGGTGCAAAAGAATGGGCGAACTGGCTCTGGAAACGCTGTATCTCCAGCCGCTCGAACTTTCCCTTGGAATAAAGAGAGGTCTGCTTTCCAAGCTGGGTCAGGAACCTGGCCAGGGCCAGCTGGCTTCCTATGCAGTCCCCGTCCGGATCCACATGGCCGAAGATGTAGAAGGTGCTGTGCTCTTTTATAGCCTGGATGATCTTTTCCATTTTTATATATAGTTTCCTTATCTGTCGCTCATAGGGGTGTAAGGCCGTTTTGGAGCCACCACACGATATGCAGGTCTTATGAGCTTGCCGCCGCTTACCAGTTCCTCGATCCGGTGGGCAGACCAGCCGGCGATGCGGGCCATGGCAAAGAGCGGTGTGTACAGGGCTGTGGGGATATTCAGCATCTTATATACAAAGCCGGAGTAGAAATCCACATTCACGCTGCTGGACCTGGGGTTCTTGCCCTCTGCCTCGAATGCCTCGGGAATAAGCCGCTCCACGGTGTTGTACAGGGCGAACTCGTCGTCGAAGCCCTTGGCAGCGGCCAGCTCGGCAGCCTTTTTCTTAAGGAGCAGGGCTCTCGGGTCCGACAGGGTGTATATGGCATGGCCATAGCCATAGATGATTCCTGTTCTGTCAAAGGCTTCCTTGCGCAGAATCCTCCGGAGGTAGTCTATGAGCTTTCCGTCGTCTTTCCAGTCTGGAACATTCTCCATTATGTCTTCCATCATCCTCTTCACCTTCTTGTTGGCGCCGCCGTGGAGCGGGCCTTTCATGGAGCAGAGGGCTGCGGCAATGGCAGCGTAGGTGTCGGTCTGGGCTGAGGTCACCACATGGTTTGTGAAGGTGGAGTTGTTACCACCGCCATGCTCTGCGTGGAGGATAAGGGCGATATCGAGGACCGAGGCCTCCAGTTCTGTGTACTTTGTGTCGGGGCGGATCATCCGCAGGAAGTTGGCCGCAGTCCCGATCTTCGGGGCCGGAGCGTGGAGGAAAAGGCTCTTGCCGTCGTGGTAGTGAGCCTTTGCCTGGTAGCCGTAGGCGATCATGGTGGGGAACCGGGCTATCAGCTCTATGCACTGGCGCAGTACGTTGTCTATTGCCACATTGTCGGCATCGGCATCGTAGGAGTAGCATACCAGCACGCTCCGGGCCAGCTTGTTCATCACATCCCGGCTGGGAGCCTTGAGTATCATGTCCTCGGCAAAGCCGGCAGGCAGCTGCCTGCACTCATCCAGAACATTGTTGAACTCCTCAAGCTCTTCGGCTGTAGGAAGCTTTCCAAAAAGAAGGAAGAAAGCTGTCTCCTCAAAGCCATGTCTTTTTTCATTTATAGCATTGGAGACCAGGTCGTTGATCAGAACACCCCTGTAGGTAAGTCTACCTTCGTCCGGAACCAGGGTTCCCTCGTCAAAGATATAACCATGGGCATCTCCGATCTGGGAAAGTCCCACCACCACTCCGGAGCCGTCTTCGTTCCGCAGGCCTCGTTTGGTGTTGTACTTTGAATAAAGTGCGGGATCGATGGAATTGTTGCTGATTGCTGTTTCTGTCATCTTCTTTATAAATGCTTCCATGGCTTCCTCCTGTTGCTATATAGAGGTACATTATAAGTGAAAAAAATCTTATAATCAAGCAATATTGTGAATTGAATATGAATAAAAATCACAAAGCAATAACTTCCAGTTATTAAAATTATGAAATAAAATATTAAAGTTGCAATTTGCTTTCTATTGAACAATTTCTCTGAAATGATTAAACTTAAGCCAAACAAAAAAAATTTTACCGGAAACATCGAGACGGAAGGTGAATTTAATATTTTTAGGAGGAGTAAAGTATGGATCGTAAACCCTTGATCCAGAGAAAGACTGGTATTTCTTACAAGACAGAAGAAAAAACAGTTCTTCGCGGTTTTGATGTGCGCGAGCTCGCAAACGCTGGCTACACATTTATCGATGGACTGTACATTCTTTTCCAGGGCAGAATTCCTGCAGAGAATGAAAGAGCAATGCTCGACTACGAAGTTGCAGAATTCCTTGAGCACTCAATGTCACCTTCAGCAGCAGCTGCAATCGGTGTTATGAACGGACACCCAATGCTTCCAGCAGCAGTTGGTGCTTCTATCGCAACATTCGGTGGAGCTCATGGACCTGGAGCACAGCACGGCTACATGATGAAAAAATACCTCGACAGAGCAGTTCTTGAGCACAAGACAGTTGAACAGGTTGCTGTAGAGTGTGTTGATGAGTACATGGATGCAGGTAGAGCAGTAATGGGAATGGGACAGCCACAGCACCTTGATGGCGACCCAAGAGCAGAACCGACACACCTGAAGCAGGAAGAGATCGGAGTTGTAGGTGTTTACCTGAAATTCCAGAGAGCTCTTGAGAAACACTTCTATGCAAGAAGATTTGCTGAAGGAAGATCCTATGTAGCAGTTAACATGATCGGTGCTGGTAACACAGCTCTCTCCGACATGGGATTCTCTCCAAACGCAGCTTGGACAATCGGATGCGTAACCAGAGGTTACAGCTGCTCCTGCCACGCTCTCTTCACACTGAAGAAAGGTAGAGCTTGGGGTGCATCCAGAAACGAACCAATGGTACAGATGCTTGACCTCTCCATGATCAAGTACATCGGACCAGAAGACAGAGAAGTTCCTCTTCAGTCAGAAAGAGAAGCTTATGCTATGAACGAACTTAAGACAGGAGAATTTAAAAAATGGGTGATCTGAAAGACGTTGCTGTTAATAGAATGACCGGAAAGGTTTGCGATGAGAGAATCGCTACAATGAAGCATGCAAAGAGAAGAGTTATTGGTAACCTCGGAAACCCTAACCTTCTTTTTGACTATACAAACAGAGAGATTGGTTGTCTCCCAGACGACAACAGAGCTCACTTCAAGTGGGTTTCTGAAGTTGCATACAAGAACATCCACAGAATCGTAACCAGAGGTTATGATACAACAGAGCTGGTAGAAGCTGGCTATGGTGTTTGCGATGTTCTGTTCATCGACTTCCAGGCTAGAATCCCTCTGGTAGAGGAGAGAAAAGTTCTCGATTATATCCTTCTCGTAGGACTTGAGGACGGACTTTCCAACCCAGCACTGGTTGCAAGACTGGTAGCTAGAGGAAAATCATACCTTACACAGGCTGCAGGTGCTTCTGTATTTGCATTCGGTGAGGCTTATGGTGCATTCAAGAACTTCGGTTACATGCTTGAGAAATACTACAACATGATTGCTGAGAAGGGAATCTCTGCTGCAGATGCAGCTGCTCTTTGTGTAGAAGAGTGCTATCACGAGGATCACTTCGGAATCGATGAGAAGTATGTTAAGGACCCAACACCAAAAGATCTTATGGCATATGCTGAGAAGGCTCTTGCTGGAAAGAAAGAGCTTAAGTATATCCCATTCCTGAAGGAAGTTGTTAAGGCTGCTCAGGCTAAGATCGGATATGTAGAGGCTGACTTCATGGCTGCTGCTACAGCTGCAATGATGGACCTTGACTTCACACCAGATGCTGCATGGTGTATCATGGGCGTTACCAGAGCATTCTCCGCTGGCGCACACGTTTGCGAAGAGATCGAGAGAGAGTGCGAGAGAGACGGCTTCGATACATACGGCAAGACACTTACTCCAAAAGAGTGGTATGATGGCCCAACAGACAGACCAGTTCCATCCCTCAAGGAGAGAGGCGCATTCAAGGGCGGCCAGGCTCAGACACCAGAAGAATGGAAGAAGATGTGGGACAGAAAGGCTAAAGAGCTCTCCGGTTCCGGATTTGCAATCGACTTCGTTCTTGATGATGCAAGAAAGGTTGTTCACGGAAAAGGAAAGAAATGATGATGCAAGCCTCTCGGCTTGACTGATTTTAACCCCTGTCTTTACGGCAGGGGTCTATTCACGTAGGGACGCTACGTAAAAAATTTTTTTAGGAGAAAAAAATGGCTGAAGAAAACATTGCTGAAATGTATGAACGCGGTAGAAAAGCTTTCGAGTGGATCGAGTTCAAGACACAGGAAGAAGTAGATGAAATCGTTGCTATCGTTGGATGGCAGTATCTCCAGAAGCAGGTTGCTGAAGAGGGTTCAAAGCTGGCTTACGAAGGATCCGGAATGGGCGTTCAGGCTGACAAGTACGGAAAAGCTGGTAAGGTAAGAGGAATCCTGTGGGATATGAAGGGAGCTAAGACTTGTGGAATCATCAAAGAGGATCACCTCCGCGGAATCACAACTTATGCAAAACCAATGGGCGTTGTTGCTAACGTATGTCCATGTACAAACCCATGTATCACAGCTGCATTCATCGGTCTTACACTTCTTAAGACAAGAAACGCTATGATCTGCTCACCACACCCAAGAACAAAGCTTGCTACAGTAAACGCAGTTAACTGGGGAAGAAAAGCACTCAAGGCTATCGGAGCTCCAGAGGACCTGTTCCAGGTTATCGCAGAGCCTTCCAACGAGAAGACAGTAGAGCTTATGCAGAAGTGTGACTTCGCAGTAGCAACTGGTGGAAAGGCACTTATCAAGGTTGTACACCTTGCAGGTACACCATCCGTAACAGTAGGTGCTGGTAACGTAAGAGCAATCATAGACCCATCTGCAGACCTGAAGCACGCTGCTCAGTGCATCGCAGCTTCCAAGTGCTACGACAACGCAACATCATGTTCTTCCGAGAACGCAGTTTCCATCCACGTAAGCATTTACGACAAGATGATGGAAGAGCTCAAGAAAGTAGGCGGATACCTGCTGGACGATGCAAGCAGAGAGAAACTCAGAGCTGCTATGTGGCCTGATGGACATACTCTTAACAGAGACATCGTTGCTAAACCAGTTCAGACAATCGCTAAGATTGCTGGAATCTCCGTACCAGAAGGAACAAAGTTCATCATGGTTAAGGGACAGAAGATTGGTCCAGAAGATATGTTCTCCAACGAAAAGCTTTCTCTCGTCCTCACAGTATGGACATGGGAAGATTTCGAGACAGAAATCCACGATCTCAAGAAGAACCTGTACTTCTCCGGTGTTGGTCACAGCTGCGCACTTCATTCAACAAAGCCAGAGCAGTGGTACAGACTTGCTGAGTTCATTCCTACAGGCCGTGTAAACATCAATATGCCTAACACAGTTGTTAACTCCGGTAGCTGGTTCGCTGGCCAGGAATTCACAACAACAATCGGCTGCGGTACATGGACAGGAAACAGCCACTCTGACAACATCAACTTCAGACACTTCCTCAACACAACAAGACTTGCTGTTCCAAGAGCATGGTATGTTGCAACAGACGACGAAGTATTCGGAAAGTATCTTGCAAAGGCTAAGAAACTCATCGGCGACGACAGAGTTGATATGCCACACAAGCCAGCTTACCTTGACTGATTTGTCTAAGCTTATGAGGCTCCCCTCGGGGAGCCTTTTTTTTATTTAATGGTTTAATAAAATGGAGGGAATATGATCAAAGCATTGGTTTTTGACTTTGTGCAGACACTTGGAGATGCTGCCAGCGGCTATAAGGATGGGGAGAAGAATGCCCAGAACAAACTGATCGAGGCCATGGGAATCACCGACACCGAAACATTTATGGCTCATTTCCGGGAGATCCGGAAAAAGCACTTCCTTGCTGCAGACTTCAACCGCAAGAACCAGTGGCTTGAGCTTCAGGCCCTCTATGGAAAAGACCTTGGGGATGCATTCCTGGACAAGCTGGCAGACGAATACTGGCAGTTTGTAATCGATGCCATGAAGCTTTTCCCTGAAGCAGAGGAAGTGATCATAGACCTTAAGAAAAAGTACAAGCTGGGTCTTATCTGCAACTCCCAGCGGGACGGCTCCACCCGGGCACTCCAGAGCCCAGAGTTCGAGCGGGCCTGCAAGTACTTTGACAGCTACATCCTCTCCGGCACCGACGGAATCCCTGCAAAACCAGATCCGGCACCTTTTAAGATGATGCTCAAGAACCTTGGTGTTTCCGAAGACGAGGTTATCTACGTAGGCGACGACTACCGTGTGGACATAGAGGGAGCTCATGGGGCAGGAATAAAGTGCGTGTGGCTCAAGCACTACTCTGTAAAGCGGAACTGGCCGGAAAACACCTTGGGTGTGCCTGAGATCACCGACCTTAAGCAGCTGACAGAGCTTGACCTCTTAAAGTAATCAATCTTTTAAATAACATAAAAATTCCTCTTGACTATAAACTTGAGTAAGTATATCATAAATAATAGTTATGAACTTATATCACTTAAAAACCTTTTATTTTACAGCCAAATACAAAAGCCTTACCAAGGCTGCTGAGTTCCTTTGCATAACCCAGCCGGCTGTAACCAAGCAGATCAAGCAGCTGCAGAGCCACTACAACCTTAAATTCCTTGACATCATTGGCAAAAAGGTCATTCTTACCGATGCAGGGCTTAATCTCTACACAATCGCAGAGAGGATTTTTGACATGGAGTCCCAGGCCGAAGAGGCTATCAAGGACTTCCAGGAGTACAACAAGGGCAAGATAAGCATCCTGGCTTCCGAAAGCTTCGGATCTTACCACATTCCTTACATCATCAGGGACTTCAAGCAGACCCGGCCCGAGATCAGCATCTCTATCCAGACTGCCACAAACAAGGATATCATCGAGAGCATTTCGGAGCTCAAGGAAGATATCGGATTCATCTCTGCCCCGGTGCAGAACCCTAAGATTTCTGTCCATGAGATTCTGGAGGATGAGATTGTGCTGGTGGCAAGCCCCAACTGCAAGTTCTCCAGCACCCAGGAGCTGAACCTGCAGGACCTGGAGGGGAGGGAGATAATCATGCATGAGCAGGGCTCCGTGATCCGCAAGGTTGTGGATGCCTTCCTTAAAAAGAACAAGATTGATATGTGCATGAAGTACGAGATCTCCAACAGCGAGGCTATAAAGAAGCTGGTGGAGAACAACATGGGAATGGCTTTCCTTACCAAGAGCATTGTCCACAAGGAGATAAAGAGCGGCGAGCTCATTGCAATCCCTGTGCCGGACAAGAACTTCAGGCGCAAATACTACATGATCTATCACAGCGAGAAATATTTCTCCAAACCACTTAAGGATTTCCGCGATCTTATCATGAGATGGGCCGATATTTACCCGACTATTTCAGGCTGACATGGAACTTCTGCCCCTGGTTAATCACATAAAGAATGCAGGCTCCTTTGCCCTTGATGCCCAGAGCAGCGCTGTCCGTTCCTTCAAGACCGACGGCTCTGTGGTCACTGCAGTGGACATAGCTATAAACAAGGCCCTCACCAGTGTGATCCAGGAGTATTATCCAGGAGTGAACATAATTGCAGAAGAAGCTTCAACCAGTTCCTATAACCCGGACTACGAATACACCTTTGCATTGGATCCTCTGGACGGCACCGACACCTACAGCATGGGAATGCCGGGCTGGTGCATAGCCCTGGGGCTTCTGAAGAATCTTGAGCCTGTAGGAGGCATTGTTTACGCCCCTTCCTGGGGACCTGTGGGCAGCCTTCTGGTGGCTGAGGAGAATGGCAGTGTCTCGTTGAACGGAAGGCCCTTGAAAATAGAGAAGGAGACTGCCCATCCTATGCAGGTGATGGCACCCTCCACCGCCCACCGCTATTTCGATTTTTCCAGCTTCTGCGGCAAGGTGCGTAACTCAGGCTCCTCCATAATCAGTATGTCTGCCATCATCCTTCATTCTCAGATAAGCGGAGCCCTCATCAACAACAGCTTCATCTGGGATATAGCCGCCTCCCATGCAGTGATCAGGAAGCTTGGTTTCGAACTTGAATACCTGAATGGAAAAAAGATAGAATATAAAGAGCTGGTGGACAGGAGCGCACTACGGGATTACGCAGTATGCGGCACACCCGAGGCAGTACAGGCCATCCGCAAAAGTTTTGCGAGGAAATAATGGAAGACAAATGTTGTTGCAATGGTGTTTTGAACGAGGCTGAAAAAGTTGTCTCCGACATCGGCGGAACCAAGGACAGGATTATCCCTCTTCTGCAGGAGATACAGCGTCGCCGTGGTTATCTGGCCGAAGATTTAGTGAATGCAGTTGCCGAGGTTACAGGGATAAAGCCGGCTGAATTCTTCAGCGTAGGAACCTTCTACTCTCAGTTCCGGTTCACCCCTCTTGGAAAGAATATAGTAAAGCTGTGCAAGGGAACTGCCTGCTTTGTGGCTGGTGCCGACTCCCTTATAGATGAAGCGGAAAGCTACCTGGGAATAAAGAGCGGCGAGACCACCTCTGACGGGCTGTTCACCCTGGAGATAGTATCCTGCCTGGGTTGCTGCTCCCTGGCCCCTGTGGTCATGATCAACGGAAAGGTGTATGGAAAGATGACCAGAGCCCGCCTTAAGGAGCTTTTGGAGGAGTACAAGAAATGAAGACAGATATCATAGTTGGACTTGGCTCCTGCGGAATCGCATCCGGAGCCCAGGAAGTCTACGACTTTTTCGAGAAGAATATTGGCACTGCAGACATTGTCCTCAAGAAGACCTCCTGTATCGGAATCTGTTTCCAGGAACCGATTGTAGAGGTTGTGGCAGCCGGCGTAAAGACAGCATTCGGCAAGGTGGATGTAGCCTTTGCAGAAAAGCTTCTTGATGGAGTAAAAAGCGGCCGACTGCCGGAGACAAACCGCATCTTCGATGATGAGGGAACCAAAAGCTTTGTGGGACCGCAGGTCAAGATAGCCCTTAAGAACTGCGGAAAAATAGATCCTGAGAACATAGATGAATACATTGCCACAGGTGGCTACGAGGGGATAAAGAAAGCCCTTACCATGAGCGGTGATGATGTGATAAACCTGCTAAAGGAATCGGGCCTCAAGGGGCGTGGCGGCGCCGGCTTCCTCACTGGCCAGAAATGGGCGTTCCTGAAGGGGGCAAAAGGGGATAAGAAATACCTGGTCTGTAACGCGGACGAAGGTGACCCAGGTGCATTCATGGACCGGGCCATTCTGGAGGGAGATCCCCACAGCGTCATCGAGGGTATGCTTATAGGTGCCTGGGCAACCGG
>JAEEGJ010007998.1_pt1 | contig 29542 bp, 18 predicted proteins | sample 8958761 | NCBI WGS metagenome assembly JAEEGJ01 (sample SAMN16246546, study PRJNA631951) | gut metagenome | biome: gut microbiome; feature: rumen; material: RS-attached | host: Bos | place: Iran: Karaj | collected 2018-10
CGTAATAGCCGTCAGACTGACACATTCTTCAAGAGATTTACAGCAGAGAGCTTCTACAAGCTTTTAAATGGAATGGGAGCTGAGGTTGTATTCAACCATGCAGATTACAGACTTGTATCTAGCAGAGTGCTTGATGAGTTTGCTAACTTCAAGGAGGTTAACCTATTCCTTAGAGGTATGTTCCCTCTTGTAGGATTTAAGAGCACAAGCGTATACTATGCCAGAAATGAGCGTATTGCAGGAGAGAGTCATTATCCTCTTTCAAAGATGCTTTCTCTTGCATTTGATGGTATTACATCTCTTAGTGTTAAGCCTATTCGTATGATTACTGGATTTGGTATTTTTGTGGCATTTATTAGTTTGGTACTTTTGGTTTATTCAATAGTTCAGCACTTCCTTGGGCATACTGAGACAGGCTGGTCAAGTATGATGGTTGCAATCTGTTTCCTTGGCGGTATCCAGCTTATTTCACTTGGAGTAATCGGTGAGTATGTTGGTAAGACATACATGGAGACAAAGCAGAGACCTCGATATATCATTTCTGAGAGAACTTATGATGAGGATGAAAAGAAGGAATCCTAAAAGATGATGGAACCTACAATTGAGAATTTTCTCGCCTTTGAGAGAAAGTACCAGTGTAACAAAATAGAAATTGAAGGTCTACATGCCTGGGCGCTTTATCGTTATGAGATTCATAATGCTATTAAGAAGGCAGTATATAAGACAGAGGGGCCAGGTGGAGAGGAATCCTACACAAAAAAGGAACTTTTTTCCATGGCGTTAAATGCGCTTAGGCCATTTAGATATCACAATGTGGATATACTTTTTGTTGGAAATGGTAGACGTACCAAAAATGTAGATACTGGATATTTTGAAGATATATATTGTGATGATATTGCAAAAAAATATAAGAGTGTCATTCTAGAACATCCAGAAAATCATGGACATTGCCAGCCAAACGGAATGGACAATGTCTATTTTACTGACAGGGTGGCATTTCAGACCAATATTGCTGTAAAGCTTTCTAGAAAGTTCAACACGAAAAAAAGACAGCGTAGAACACAGCTAGTCACAGATATTATTGGTCCTATACTTGATAAGGCTAAGGAAGAATTTGGTCCAGATTTAAAGGAAAAACTCATTCCTGAAATAGTAGATAGAATTTACTATGTAGATATTACTAAGAAATATTGCGGTAAGATATTAGACAAAGCAAAGCCAAAGCTCATTATTGAGATTTGCTATTATACAATGGAAAGTTATGCAATGAGTTTGTTGGGACATGAGAGAGGTATCACAATAGCTGAGTACAGCCATGGATTTGCCTTCCCAACCCATACACCAATGCAATACAATCCAGAGGATAGCTTGCCAGAATTACCAGATTATGAGTTGATATACAGCAAGACACAGCTTCCGATTGTTCATCTTCCAGAGTCAGTTAAGATGATTACTGTAGGATTTCCGTTTTTTGAAAGACAGCGTGAGCATTACAAAAAGCTATATCCTAGACAGGATAAGACAATATGCTTTATCTCTACACTTCACGAGGGCGAAGACATTAGTAAGGTTGCAGCTCAAGTGGCAGATGAAATCGGTGATAAATATAGGGTGATTTACAAGCTTCATCCATTTGAATTTGCAACATATAAAAAGCGATATCCGTGGACTGCTACTGATAAGCTAGAAGTAATTGCCAATAATGGTGAGCATATATTTAGATATTTGGCGGAGAGCTCTATTGTTGTAAGCGCCCGTACGGCCTCAGTTTGGGAAGGAATTGGCTTTGGATGCAAGACAATTCTTTTAAATTTTGGTGACACAGCTGTCAATATGGAGTATTTTATAAAAGAAAAAAATGTTCCACTTGTAGACAATGCTAAGCAGGTGGTAGATTTGATTCGGAATGATGCAGCAGGTGTTGTAGAGCCAGACGGCATGTTTGAACCGAATGCCATGACAAATATTTGCAATTTTATAGATGGTATTATGTCGTCCAAATAGTCGTAACGTCAGAATAATATTTATTCACAAACTATAAATAGCTAGTAGGCGTCAAGCTCTTAGTGCTCTTTGTAAGCACGTGATAGTGCGACAAAGAGTATCTAAGGCTTGTTGCCGTAACTAGCGAGAAAATAACCTAGGAGATGAAATAAAATGAAGACAGTAGCTTTTGTTCCAATTAAGTTAAATAATGAGAGACTTCCAGGCAAAAATATTAAGGAATTTGGAGACGGCACTCCACTTATTAACGTAGTTCTTAAGAAGCTTGTTCAGCTTAAAGAAGACAAGACTTTAGATGAGATTTACGTGTATTGTTCAGATGAGGCTATTATTCCTTACCTTCCTGAGGGGGTTCAGTTCCTTCAGCGCCCAAAATTCTTAGATGAGAAGACAACAAAGGGACGTCTTATATATGAGGAGTTTGTAAAGACAATCGAGGCTGATGTTTATTTGCTTGAGCATGTTACTACACCTCTTGTTACAGTTGAGCATATTAAGGACTGCGTAGACCACGTCAAGAGTGGTGAGTATGAGTCAGCTTTCACAGCTAAGAAGATGCAGACTTTCTTCTGGAAGAATGGAAAGCCACTTAACTTTGATTTATACAATCCTCCTAGAACTCAGGATATGGAGCCATTTTATATTGAGACTACATCTACATTTGTATTTAGTAGAGAGTCATTCCTCAGAAATCATTCTCGTACTTCAGAGAATCCTTACATGTGTGAAGTAGAGGAAATCGAGGCAGTTGATATCGATTACGCTGAAGACTTCGAGATTGCAAATGCTATATATATGAATCAGTTAAAGAAAGGTAATTAAAATGAATAACCAATACCGTTTATTAGATTGTACACTTCGTGATGGTGGCCACATTACTGGTGGTAATTATGGGGAAAAGACAATCACAGGTACAATCGAAAAATTAGTTGAGGCGAAGGTAGATATTATTGAGGTAGGCTTTATGTGGGATAAGCCACTTTCAACAGACTATACTAGATTCTATTCAATGGAGGATGTTAAGAGAATTCTTCCAAAGGATTTGGGACAGTCAACAATTGCAGTAATGGTTGAAAAGCCAGATTTACTTGGACATATCGAAGATTGTGATGGCACTATTAAGTATGTGAGAGTTATCTTTAAGAGACACCTTTTGGATTGGGCTTGTGAGACAGCTACAGAGCTTTTAAAGAAGGGCTATCAGGTTTCTATGAATCCTGTTAACTGTACAGTATATACAGACGAAGAATATATCAATGTAATCAAGAGAGTAAACGAGGTTCACCCTACAGTTTTCTCTATGGTTGATACATTTGGAAATATGAGATTAGAGGATTTTGAGAAGAGATTCATCCTAGTTAATGAGCACCTTGATAAGGATATTCAGATGGGTATTCATCTTCATGAGAATCTTGGTCTTGCTTTTGCAATGGCTCAGCGCGCTATTGAGAAGAGATATCCAGACCGTAAATACGTTATTGATGGTTCTCTTATTGGAATGGGTAGAGATCCTGGAAATCTCAAGATTGAGCAGATTGCAGAATATATGAATTATAAGTTTGATCAGGGATATAATATTCCAGAAATCTATGATGCTATCAGCGAATATATTCAGCCACTTCACGAGAAGTATGGTTGGGGATTTAAGCTTCCATATGCCATGAGCGCATATTATGATTTGCATCGTACATATCCTGAGTTCCTTATGAACAAGGGGGATCTTACAATGAGAGATATTGATGTAATCCTCTCTAGAGTTGAGCGTAGCGAATCTGAATATTACAATGAGGAATATATCGAGAATCTATATCAGGAATACAAAAAGAATAAATAAATTGATTCTTAAGAGATATTTCATTTTATACAAAGGAAAGATATAAGTAGATGGAACGAATTGATGTTATCAAAGAAGCAAAAAGAGTATTTGATATAGAAATAGCAGCCCTTGAAAAGACTAGGGATGCTCTTGATGGTGAGTTTGAGGAAATCCTTAAGGCTGTAATCAGCTGCACAGGTAAGGTAATAATTACAGGAATGGGTAAGCCAGGTCACATCGGTGAAAAGCTTGCTGCTACATTCTCAAGTCTTGGTACACCATCATTCTTTTTACATCCTGCAGAGGCTATGCATGGAGACCTAGGAATGGTTGCCAAGGATGATGTGGTAATTGCCATTTCATTTAGTGGAGAAAGCGATGAGATTGTAAAGATCCTTCCTACTATCAAGCTTATCGGAGCAAAACTTATCGGTATTACAGGCAATGCCAATTCCACACTTGCTGAAGCATCAGATATTTTGCAGATTCTTCCAGATTTTGAAGAGGCTTGTTACTTGGGGCTCGCACCTACATCTAGCACTACAGTAGCGCTTTGCTATGGTGATGCCCTTGCAGTAGTTGCAAGCGGTGTATATGGATTTAAGGATGCTGACTTTGGCAAGTTCCATCCAGCGGGGGCATTAGGTAAAAAGCTTATTTACAGAGTTAACGACCTTATGGATTCTGGAGATAACAATGCAGTTATTTCAGTGGATGTATCTCTTAAAGAAGCTATTATTGAGCTTAGTGATAAGGGACTTGGCCTTGTATCATTGGTTGATAATAATGGAGATTTAAAGGGTGTTATTACAGAAGGTGACCTTCGAAGAATGCTTAAAAATGAGGCCAATGTATATGAGATGTCTGCAAAAGAGGCTATGACACCTAATCCTAAGACAATCGAAAGTGGTAAGCTTGCATATGAGGCACTTTCGATTATGAAGGAGAAGAATATAGCATGTCTTCCTGTTATGGAAGACGGCAAGGTAGTTGGAACCATCAGAATGCAGGCAATATTAGGGGCAGGTATAGTGTGATTCACGTATTTTTCAGAAATACTACTTGATTTAATCAATTTTATGGACTAGACTCATAATAGAGAATAATACACAGAAGCAAAAATAGAGGTATTAGTAAGATTAAATAATGAGAGGTGGAAATATGAAAAAGTTTAAATTTACAAAAATAGTTTCCCTTGCACTTGCAATGTTTATGGCATTTTCAGTATTTACAGTTAATGTATCAGCTGCTAACAGAGGAGATGCTTACAAGAGACAGCTTACTGCAGAGGAGATTGCTACAATCAAGACTGTATTTGATGCTAAGTACTACGGTACAGTATACATGGATGTAGTTTATTTCTATGGCTATGACTACTATACACCAGCAATTGACGACATTTTGTTTGCTCACTTTATTAACTGTGGTATCTGGGAAGAGAGACAGCCTAGTGCAGCATTCAACGTAGATGTATATGCATCTAGAAATACAGATCTTCAGCCACAATTTGGTGATGATATCATTGCATATTATATGTACTATGCTACACACCTTAAGGAGCAGTCATGGAGAGTAGTTCCTACTTTAAATGATGCATGGGCTAAGCAGGCTACAATCTATAGTGTATATGATTTCCAGGTTGGACAGGTTGGACCAAAGGCAGGCGCAGTTGCAGTTCAGACACCTGATTCACCAGCTTTTAAGCTTGATGATAAATAGTTAAAAAAGAACATTAAAATGGCTTTACTTCATATGAAGTAAAGCCATTTTATATGCTCTATTCAATGGAATTATCCATCTGTATATCCCATAATGTAAATACATCAGGTCCATAATCATTAAATAAATAATTTTCATAATCACCAACTGAGATATAAACCTGGCAGGATAATTGTTCAAGATGATCATATGGAATATCTGAGTGGACAACTCCGCACCAGCCAACACGGTTAGCTTCTATATCCATATCAAAATCATATTTTTTATCATTGTCAGCAGAATCAGTTACTGATAATTTAAGGCTCTTGACGTCTGCTATATTAAGAGTATCAGCGTCTTGCAATCTGAAACGAATAGTTCCATTTTCATTTGCAACTTCCATGTAGGATACTTCTTGGGCCTTTGCCAAATCTTCATCGGTAAAAGCATCATTTGCAAGTGACATAATCAACTTAGACGGTTTGCTAAATTCATCATTGCATTTATCTTTACCATATTGCTCAATCAAGGTGCTGTCGGAACTATACAGATTAGTACCACATCCTACTCGGTTAGAAGACATTTCTACTCCCAGAGCTGCAAGAGTCGTTGGGAATAAATCCATGGTAGAGTATTCTCTATGTTTGTCCATTTCAGGTGAAACCGCTGAATTAATAATACATGTATAAGTCTTACGCTGGTAATCATCATCTACATCATCGCAAAAATCAGAATCCATAGTAGTGTGATCGCCAGTTATTACTATAGTAGTATTGTCATAGAAATCTTGTTTTTGTATCCAGTTAACAAAAGCATTAACTTGTCTATCGGAACATGCCATTACATTAGCATATTGGTTGTCTCCAAATTCATGTCCACATAGTCTGCATACATAACCGTCCTCGAAATGAGTATCTATAGTAAACATTGTATAGTTAAATGGCTTATCAGACTTAGCAAGCTCTAATAGATCTGCTTTTGCAAATTCAAATACTTTCTCGTCCTCATATCCCCAGTTTACATAATAGTCTGCAGGGATTAATCCACTTTCGTATGCCCAATTTAAATCATGGATAGTGTAGTTACCATGATCCTTAAAAAATGGTGCTAACGCTCCGAAGTTAGCGGAAGAACCCATCTGAACCACATTTTGATAACCTTCATTTTCAAGAATATCACCTATAGCTGTCATCTTTGGGAAAAAACCATCACTTTTATCAGATTTGGATTCGTCAACACCCATCTGCATAGGCAGGCCGCTAGATTGAGCAAATAACGCAGCTGTAGTCCATTGCATGCCGGGGAGAACTATTCCACCATTAAGTGTGTTGTCATCACCGGAAAAATTATCATTTTTCTCACTTAGCTTTGTGAGATTTGGGATACAGTTCTCATCAAATCCACCGCCATTTTCTTTGTCGGCGAAAGTCATCTCCATGGATTCTAAATAAATATAAATGAGATTTCGCTTTTGTTCAGGGAAGTTATATGTCACAGTTGTTGGATCTACATAATTATTTCCAACAAAATCAGGACCACTTAATCCTTTTTTTGAATTAATAAAATCTGTAATAACATGAGTGCTATTATTGAATCTAATGATATTAAAAACATTTGCCACCAACAATACTAAGAGCATAGCAAGTGCTACAATTATTCTTACCTTTGGATTCTTTTTCTTAAGAAAATAAAGGACGACGCATAGTACAATAAATAGTAAAAGCATAGGTATGCCATAGTGTACTAATCCTGAAATAACCATATCGGGGTTAGTTCCTTCAATAGATGTCTTTAAGTGGAATAAGATTTCTTGATATGTAAGTTCCTTCCAAGTGTTTGCCAAATAAGAAACAATTCCAAATAAAACCAGTAGAAAAAATAGGAAGAGATACAACAATACATTTGGTATTGTTTTAAGAATTGATTTTTTCATGATTATTCATAACTCCTATAATCAAAAAATGAAAAATGTTTGATTGTCAAAATCAGTATAATTATTTTTTTTATTATTATCAATTTAATTTTGCACTATATTTACTCAGTAAAAGAGTTATATAAAGGCATATTCACTAGCTAAAGGGACTGTAATAGTATAAAATGAAATAGAATGTAGATTTATACACAGGAGAATAATTATGCTAGAAGCAGTTGATAATAAAAAGAATATATTCAAAGTGATATTAGCTCTTTTTGTAGTAGTATGGTCTTTTAATGTATTGAATGTGGGATTCTATGTGGATGAGAATGGACTCCTTACTATCTACAAGGGATTCTATCAGGGGCAGAGACTTTTTGTCGATAGCTGGGAGGCTCTTCAGACAGGTGGGATTCTCGCTTATCCACTTATGGCACTCTATTATCACCTCATATCCCCATTGTTTGCTGGTGCGGGTATTAATATAGGTCTAGTACTGTATATGCGAATCGCATATACGATATGCAGACTTGTTGTAGCCATATATCTGTATCTTACAATCAAAAAGACAGCCTATGGTAGAGGCGCCTATGTAGCTAGCCTTTTCTACTATATGTTTGTAATGGGATGGAAGAATTTCTCTTACAAATCATATTGTGACATGGCAATTATGTTGCTTGTATGTTTTTTGATTAGATATTACGAATCAAAAAAAGTGCGATATTTCGTATATGCGGCAATAGCTACATGCGTAGCAATACTTGCTTATCCGACCATGATTCTTTTGGCAATATTTATATTTGCGTTTATTCTATTTGGAATTTATAGAAATGAAGTTAGCCCTAAAGCGATTATTGCATATGTTGGCACCTGCCTAGTTATTGGTGGAGCATTTTTAGTATTTCTACAGCTTGACTCTGGTATCGTAAATGCGATAAATCAGTTGAAAAATTTCGGGGATCAGGATTACGATTATGGTCTCTTACACAGATTAGGAATGATATTAGTTAGCTATATAGGTTTTGCGGTGATAGCATATTTGCCTATTATATTCTTAGTTATTTTTAAGAGATTTAGATATGTATCATATATAGCTGAGAAGGTAGTTTTTAGTGCTTATTGGATTATCTTTTTTGTGATAGTTTGCGCCGTTAGAATTGAAAGCGTATCAACTTCTAGATTTATTTACGCATTATTGCTTTTATTCTTCTGGTTGCCATATTTTATAAAGCAGGAAGAAAAAAGTGAATATACTGTAATCGGGTCTTATAATAGCCAGATTTCTGATGAGCAGGGTATTCTCTGGTTGATGTTTAGCATATCAATCGCAGCTCAGTTTATTTGGGCGCTATCAACCAATCAGGACATTACGGTGCCAGGACATATGGCTATATATGCAGTCATTGCATTTATCCTTATAGCAAGCAATGAGGATAATGATTATATTGGACTTACTTGCGCCATAATAATAGTTGATTTCTTCTTTATGGGATTTTGGGTGGCTGAATGGAAGGGTGGCTACTCTGATGTATTAGAGACCCGCTATATGGTTACAGATGGAGAGTTGAAAGGCATAATTCTGACCACAGAGGACTATGATAAGAATATGTCCAGCTATAGATTAGTTACTGAGTATCTATCTAGTGAGGATAAGTTGCTGGTAGCTTTCGGAAGTAACAGCACAGGATATATTAATAGTGATGCATGGCAGGGGACATATTCAGTATATGCTCGTACACAAAAGAATACTATGATATTGGATTATTGGAAAGAATTTCCGGACAATCAAGCAGATTATGTCATTATAGATGAAAGTAATGATAAGTATGAATCATTTGTAGATGGTGAAGCGGGCAAATATATTTTAGAGACATATAGAAATGTAGTTGCCAAGGATGGAAGTTTGGTTTTATATAGTAAATAGTCAATGGTGATGAGATGACAAAGCAATTAAAAAATATATTTTTTTCAATAATAGCAGTTGCTATTCTAGTGGCAGGTTTGTGGAAAATCTGCCCTATTATTTTCCAAAATAATGATGATAAATTTTTATTATATTTGACAGCAGGTTACACTACAGGAACAAGCGAATTAAGCTCTATTTTTGGTGGTTTTATTTGGTCAGGATTAATAGGGCTATTTTATAAAATGGCCGCAAATGTAACATGGTATACAGTGATTTCATTAGCTGTGATTATCCTGTCTCTGATTTGTATTTGCTATTGTTTCATATCATCTAAAAATAATAATTGGATGATAGTCGGTTTAATAGGATTTGTTTTTATTTTTGGTTATTCGTTTTTATATTTTACAGCTGCAATCCAGTATACGGTGACCGCGGCTATAATTGGAACTGCAGCAGTTTGCCTGTTTGTTGCAAGAATGAAAACGGATAGTTTAAAAGAGCAGAAGATACTTCTTATTCTATCTTGTATAATGCTGGTGCTATCCTATAGTGTTAGAAAGCAGATGGGATTAGTTACATTTAGTGGACTACTAGTTTTAATGTTCTTTGGTTTCTTCAGAGAGAAAAAACAAAGGGCGATTAAGACAGCTATAATTGTTGTCTTAGTTTTTATAGTTACTTGTGGAACTAATATGCTTCATGAAAAAGTAACGGGTGTATCAGAATTTAATGATTACTATGCGGATATGCAAAAGTGGATTGATTACCCACATCTTGCAATAGATGAAGATGCGGATGGAATATATGCATCTGTTGGTTGGGATCAGGATTTGTATGATGTTGCTAACAAATGGTTCTTTATGGATGAGAGAGTTAGCCATGAGAATATTAGGATAATCAACGGAGCATATACCCAACAGAAATATACTCTGGCAGAGAGATTGGATAGGGCAAAGGGTGCGGTGATGACTTCACCGTATGTAGGATTTCAGTTCGTATTGATTCTTGCGCTACTAATAATAGTGGATGGCTATGTAATCGTTAGAAAGCGGTTCGACGTGATACTACTATCAGCAAACGCATTGATAGGAGTGTGCCTGTTAGCTTCTGCCTATTTTTGCATATATAAGCTTAGGTTTCCACTTAGAGTGTATCAAAGTCTTGTCTTAGTGTACTGCATTCCTGCAATACTCCTTCTAAAGAATAGGTTAGAGGAAGATGGGAGCAGAATACTTGGAATATCGGCATTACTTATTGGATTTGTAGCATTTATAGTAACCTACAGTTCATATCCTCAGTATAATACTCTGCAGCAGGCTAAAGCTGCTACACATGATACAGATAGAAACATAGAGATTTCAAAAATAAATGCCGTAGAGTCCTATGCAATTGAGCATAGGGACAATATATATATTTATGATTACGAGCTTTCACTTCCAGCCTCGCCTTTTATTAATTATAAGGGTAATGGACCGGTGAATGTGCTGTTTTGGGGTGGTTGGACATATGGTTCGCCAATGTACAAAAAGCAGCTTGAAGCTAATGGAAGGAATAGCATTTATTCTAAGGATTTTATAGATAGCAATATTTATATAGCTGGAAAATATGTAGATGAAGATATATACAGATACATGACAGATTTATATGATAATGTAGATGTAGAAATAGTGGATACTATAGATGATGGCAATGTGATTATTTATAGATATGTAAGCAAATAGAAAATCGCCTCGGAATGATGGTAAGTCAATTCTGAGGCGATTTTTTGTTATTTCTTTAAGGAGCTTCTCCTAAGTTGAGTGATAATAAGAGTTATGAATACTATCCAAGAAAAGATACTTAAGTATAGGCTTGCGTTAAATCCTGGGGTGACGTAAGTGAAAACAATATTATTTTCACCTGATGGAACCTTTAAAAGCACCATGCCTCCGGAGTTAATTATAGGAGTGATTTGGTCATTTATTATAGCTGTGAAACCTTCATCATAAGGTACGCTAAAGTATATAAATGTATCCTCTTTGAAATTGGTATTGCAGCTAAAACCATTTCCATCTTTTGTGAAATTACTAATTGAATCAAGCTCGTGTGCATTTATTAAATCTGAGAAACTGGCATCTAATTCCAATTCATTTATAGAAAAATGATTTAGTCCGCTCAAAAGTGAAGATGGGCAATTATCATCAACAACAGCTGCTTGCATTAGAGCGATAGCTCTTTGTTCAACTGGGATAGAAGCTAGTTCGGATTTAGTAATGTAATTATTAACAGTGAATCCTATAGGTAGAGCATCTGTTTCCATTAAATAATAAGTCTTATCAGCGGAATCATATGTAGTGACGATATTATCACCGTTCGGTTCTTCCGTAATATAGTATTTTCCACCCAAAAGAGCAGCAAGGCCCTCATACGTATTTTTATTTAAACCATTTACAGTGTCGTAATAATCAAATAAGCCTTCAAATTCAGCGATACTGTTAGCATTGGTTGACGTAAAGGTAGAAAAGCCTGAATTATGACTAACCATACTAAACATATTGCTAGCATTATTTAAGCGATACGCAGAATCTGGGAGAGTAATCTGGCGGGCTACATCATACTGCTGCTTATATGCATCTACAGGCTTGCCGGTACTTTTGTATACGTACAATGTGATAAATGTTGTTATAAAGGCAAAAGCAGAGATTGATACGAGCAAATATTTGTATGCCAGCTTAGCGCCCTTAAAGTAAATAAAAGTAGCACATAGACCCAATAAAGCAATTCCTAAATATACAATAAAATGTTTTTTTGAATATATGAGATTGGATCCGTCTTCATTTCTTAACACATAAACCAGGGCAGTGAAAAGAATAATTAATAGTAGGTTAATGAATAATCCTATATTCGCAGCTTTCGTATATTCGGATTTATCACTCTCCAATATTTTGCAGCATGCAAGTGCCATCATAAGTGCGAACATATTCCACCAACGCATTTGCGAATCAGTATAGAGATAGAATAGTTTTCCAAATAATGGCAAAAATGAACCTATGAAACAGAAAATGAGGATTCTAGAAAGCCAATCTCTATTTTTTATTATGTACGCAATGGCAAGAGCTATTCCAAACATTGGAATATAGACACCAGCAGAATAGAACTTTGAAGCATAAACAGAACTAATCTGAGTCATGGCCTCTGCAGGGAGTAGTAGCCCCTTTAGGTTAAATAGAACATCTTTTATATTAGTGTAAAAACAGTCAGTAAATCTAAAGCTCATTCCACTTCTAGGGTTCGCGGAAATATATAGAATGCTTGGGATGAAAATAAATGCAGCCATACTAACGCCTAGTATTCCACATAGAATTGTTCTAAAAGTAGACTTAAAAAAGGCAGATATAGAATCAAATCTAAATCTAAGAAGATAGTAGATAATTAGAAAGATTGCTTCACCGATAAAAAAGAAATAGTTAAGAGAAGCATTTATAAAGATAGAAATAACAAATAGTCTATAGTCTTTCTTTTGTATTAAGAGCTCTAATCCAATGAGTAACAATGGAAAGAAAACAATCACATCATGGAAATGATAATACATTAGATTAATGCTGGAAAAACCTGAAAAGGCATAAAGAATTCCACCAATAGTGGCATATTTTTCGTTGTTGAGAAATCTTTTTAAATATAGATGAGCAAAAAGGGCTGCTAAAATATATTTGAGGATATAAATAAAACCGACTATATATGGGAAAAAATGTGCAGGAAAAAGCATGGTAATCCAAAAGAAAGGACTACCTAATTCATAAAAGCTAAAGGCTTGTAATGTGGAAGTTCCCAAATCTACATCCCATGACCAGCCAGAGAATCCACCGTCTAGTAGAGCCTGGTGAAGTCCAACAGTAAATGGGATTTGCTGTTCGTTGAAATCTTCACATATAGTAAAGAAGCCATGTCCCAGGATAATAAAGTATCCAAAGGACAGAATTCCAATAATAGCAGCTATTATGCAAGTGTAGAATGTTTGGTTTTTTAATATTCTAGTTTTTAAATTCATTAATTATCAAATCCTTTAAATTATCGTTGAGATAATTTTACCAAACCAAATCCCTAATGGCTAGAAAATTGATGATATAGCTGTGTTGTGATATAATTTTTAAGATTATGAGATAAAATAGATTAGCTGTGTAAAGAGGAGAATTCAGTTGGATATTTTAAAGAAGAATAAAGGCAAGATTGTAGAATTCATAGGTTATTTTGTTGTTATGTTGCCTATGGTTTTTTGTATATATTATTCAGTGCCAGCTAGTGATGATTTTGCTGCTGCTATTAGAGTGGATGGGGGTAATATTTTTGCTCAGTCTGTACACAGAGGGTTTTCCATGTGGGCTGATTGGGGCGGCAGATGGCTTAGTCAGATAGTTCAGATGCTTATTAATCCACTGAACTCTCACCAGCATCTTGGTCATAAGTACGGAATCTACATGATTGTAGTTTTTATAATTACCACTGCGTTGACAATTTACGGACTAAAGGCAATTGTAGGCAGAGTATTAGGTAGAACAAGTAAATATATTAATGCCGTTACTTTTTTAATAATGGCATTATTGTATTCAACATATTATTATAGCGAATGCTTTAATTGGTATATTGGAGCCATGGTATATCCAATACCAGTTTCATTAGCATTTGTGACTATTGGAGCCATGGTCTATTACAATGAGCGTCCAGATAAAAAGAAAAGATATTACATTTTGATGATAGTTGCAGGTATTTTCCCAGCTACAATAGAAACTTGTGATGTTCTCTTGGGAATCACTTACCTTTACTACATCTATTATTTGAATTGGAGTGAGAGAAAGAGTGAATCCATTAAGTTAAAAATTAAGCATGCTCTACCATTGCTTTTATATATTGCACTGGGAGTATCCTGCGTATTTTCACCAGGTAATTTCGCCCGTAGAGAATACTATCATTTGCAACCTAATTTTGTTAGGTCGTTGATTCAGACAGTTATAGATATTGTGGTTAGATTACAGGACTTGCTAGTTGACCATCCTTTGGCTGTTGTTATTTTAATAATTCTAACAGTGATTGGACTTGTATCTAATAGAGATATGGAAAAGCCAAAGGCTGTATTAGAGACGGCAGTATTATTTATAATTATTACATTTGGCGCGATGCTTCCATATGTATATGGTAGAGATTTTAGAAATACATATTTAGATATTAGAATGGAATATATTCTAGATTATTGTATTGAAATTGGATTGGCACTAATGTGCATCTATTTGGGACAGTGGCTAGCGTATAAATTCTCGATAAATCTTTCTGGGAAGGAAAAAGTTGGTGTAGTAGCAGCCATCTTGATGTTTACATATGTATCATTAATTCAGAATTATGCGTATTTAAATATTGTCCAAATTGATATTCTTAGAAATAGAGCATTAATCCAAGAAAGCTACAGTTTCTGGGATGGTATAATGCTTGAGATAGAAAACTCTGAGGAAGACGATGTTGTTATTCATAGGGATAAGCAGCTGAATTGGACCAGATATTTCTTTGAAATGGGATTGACTGATGGGGAAGTATTCTCAGTGGATCCAAGTATTGTTTATGACAAAGAGTTTATAATGCCAAACGTTTATTACGGAAAGAAATCAATAACCCTTCACTATGAACATTAAAAAAATAATTGCTGATAAATACCATATAGTTGTATTGCTGTTTGCAGTATTTGTTATAAGTTTGCCTGCATTTAGAAGAGGTACTTGCTTAGCACATGATTTGCCATTTCATCTAGGGCGTATTCAGGCTATAGCAGAAGAATTGAAAAATGGGCAGTTTCCTGTCAGATATGAGACATCTGCATGGTATGGGCATGGATATATTTGCACAACTATGTATGGGAATATTTTTCTTTATATACCATCTCTTTTATATCTATTAGGCCTTCCAATATGGAAAGTCTATAATATATATTTGCTTATAGTAAACATAGCTACGATAGCTGTTTCTTATCAGTGTTTTAAAAGAATATTTAATACAAAAAATGGTACGCTTATTGCTACAATAGTTTATTGCACGATTGGATATAGAATGTCCAATTTATATGTTAGAGGATCTGTTGGTGAATATACAGCTATGATTTTTATTCCATTAATTATTTACGGAATAAAACGTATATACGAAGATGAACAGAAGAATGTTATTGGTTTAATTATGCCATTTGTCTTGGGTGTTACAGGCATAATACAGAGTCATATTTTAACAACCGAACTTGTAGCAATATTTGTATTATTCTATTTGGTAGTTAACTTAAAAAAGACTCTTGGTAGCATAAAGTCTTGGATATGGTCTTTAATATTGATTTTATTAATCAATTTGTTCTTCATAATACCTTTTATGGATTCATATGCATCCATGAGATTATATGCAAATACAGAACTTACTAATCAAAGCATTAGGGGTGATGGTTTGTATTTATCTCAGTTGTTTGGTTTATTAACTGAGGGATTTGGTGGAAGCTATATGTGGGCAACTAATGACGAAGGGTACCTTAATTCAGGATTAGTATTTGTATTAATGGTATGTATTAGCGTTGTTTATATTGTTGTTAGTAAGCTGGTAAAAAATAAATCAGAGAGAATTCCTTTTTCATATGGGATTCTAATGATTTTTGGGTTTGTAGCTATGTTTATGTCTACTATATATTTCCCTTGGGATGGCATTGCAAAAGGGGGATTTAGAATCCTAGCGTCTATCCAATATCCATGGAGATATATGTTGATAGCGATGAGCTGCTTTACAATCACCGGAGTGTATGCAATTGAAAAAATGATACCTTCAAAAAGTGCCCTTGTATTATTGGGGCTGATGGTTATTGTTGTTTTATCAACAGCATATTTTGATTACACTCTAGTATGGAAGAATACTACTATTACGAATCAACATGCTGATGAAAACTGGGCTGATAAATTATATCTACCAGAAGGTACAGATAGGGATTATTTAATAAATACTGAGGTGGAGGTTGTTGATGGGATAGCAACTATCCCGACATTAGCTTATGACAATGTCTATGTTTTAGATTCTCAAGGACACGAGATTGAATGGACATATGGTTTCAATAACTGTATTGAAGTGGCTGCAGATGATATAGAGGATGGATACAGTGTTGTTTTTGAAGAGCCAATTATTTGGAAGATATCAGAGATAGTATCTTTATTTACAGTAGCTACCCTCTGCGGTTATATGTGCATAAAGAAAAGACTGAAAATTGAGTTATGAGGTATATTTGATGAAAAATTTGTTCGGCAAATATAAAGAAAATAAAATTGAGTTTATTTTTTTAGTGGCATTAATTGGATGCCTAATTAGCCAAATTGCTATAACATTATACTTTAATATTTTTGAAGCAGATATCCACATGGGTATGGATTCATCATGGGAATACTTGAAGACAATAATTGTTGCTGACAATGGTGAAATTTATTCTCCAAGCTTAATTAGTGACACGACGGCTCCATGGATTAACAGATCATTTTTGCTTGCCGTACCACTATATATGCTTACAGGCAATGTTTTCTTGTCATATGCTTTAGCTAATTTTATTATCACAGTTATATCAATATTTTTATTAATAGGAATAATGAACAAAAGAAGATTTAATAGTATTAGTATACTATTGGTTCTTAACCTGTTCGTTTGTCCATACATGCTCAATTATGTTTCGTGGCATAACGATTTAGAATATTACAATTGCGTACTTGGAGTTAGCGCGTTTTATAATGTGGTAATTATGTATGTGCTTATGGCATATAGAATACTCCTAATAGAAGGAAGAATAAGCAAAAAAGAAAAAGTGTTAGTAGTAGTATCTGGATTACTGGCGTTTGTAATTGGACTTGGTTCTGGAGTTAGCATGTTAGCTATTGTATTTGTTCCATTAGCATGCTCTAGAATAATCTTAATGTTCATTAAAAATTCAGTTGATGTTTTTAATGATAAAAAATCGATATTCATCTTTTCAAGCCTTGTAATTTCAGCTTTGGGTCAGATAGTCGGATGGATATTAGGACTGCAATACCAAGATTCATTGGCAACTTGGTGCTCTGCAGATCATTTCTGGAAGAATCTTGGGAATCTTGTTGTTGGATATATGAGATTGTTTGGGGCGATACCAATTATTGATATGGGAGATGTATCTCCAATGTCGAAAGAGGGAATCTTCTATGCATTTGCAATAATTATTTGTGTAATAGTGACTGTAGCAATCCTATATACAATAGTGAAACTTGTTCAGTTAATTAAAAATGAGGTTGTAGATGAGTTTATTCTTACTCTAGTAACAGTAATTCTTTCAACTGTTTTTGAATTCATACTTTTGGATACTACATATGGAGCAGTGTTTGAAGATAGATATCTTATAATTGTTCTTATATCAGCATTTATTCTTGTAGGTTATTTTGTTAATAGCCTGAATGAAAAGTTACTATTAAAAAAAGTTGGAATTGTTATTCTGTTTGTAAGTATTGTTTGTGTTAATATTGCATCTGACCATAAATATAGAAATATTAATAGCAGAGATTATTTAATGGATGAGATGCTACAGCTGATTAATACAAATGATGCTGGGATGATTTACGCATGGGGAAATGATACAGCTATTTATGAACGGTGTTTAAGAGTGTATGACACAGATCATGTATATAAGTTGATAAATAGTGAGGGTGAAGTGAATAAATGGGGGGATTATTTATATTACGATGACAGTACTGAATATATAGGTCCTACGATTTTAATGATAAGTGATTCTGAATTAGTTCCAAAGGATATATTGTCAGAATATCAATATATAACAACAATTCATTCTATAGGATTTTATTATTGTAATAGCAATCCTATAGATACTAAAAAATTAAAGAATTAATAGGGCAAGGAGTAGGGACTATATGAAGAATATTGATTCCAAAGACAGAAATAATAGGTGGCTGAGTATGTTCTTATTTCTGTTATTATTTACAGCGTTATGTCAATTGGTCATTACAGCTTATTTCAATATTTTTGAACCCGTGGAACATATGGGGTTGGATGCTTCCTGGGTATATACAAAAGTTAATTTATCAATTAGAGAGGGGGCGATATATCCGAATGATGTTATTAATACAACAACTCAACCGGAATTTGAAAAAAATATATTTGTAGTACCACTATATTTTTTGTTTAAGAATGTATTTGTTGCATATGGAATTGTAAATATAATAATTACTATTATTTGCATTCTAATACTTTGTAAAATAGGTGAAAATTTCAATTTTAATGTGGGGCAGAAACTATTATTAACTAATTTATTCTTATGTCCTTATTTAGCCAATGGATTTGATTTGGTAAATGATTTGGGATATTTCACTTGTGTGAATGGATTTGCGGCATTTTATAGCATATCAACATTAGCAATTCTTTTGCTGATTATGTGTGTTACATATAAAGAAGAGAATACCCATAGAGTTATTAAGTTAGTTACCTTGATACTTATGTTGTATGTGGGATTAGCTAAAGGCACAGGCATTTTAGTTTGGATTGGAAGTCCTATTATAGTTTATATAATTGTTAAAGCTCTTATAAAAAATGATTTTAGAGTTTTAATTAATGAGAAAGAAATATTCATGATATTATCAATAGTCGCTGTAATATTAGGTCGATTATTGGGAGGATTTTTAGGATATGGATATTTAGATTCTACAATCAGATGGGTAAATGCGGATGAGTTAATTCGAAATATAGGTAATGTGATATTAGGATTTGTGTTACTATTAGGCGGATTACCAGGAGAAGGAGTCCAAAGATCTCCAATGAGCTTCTTCGGATTGGTCTATATATTTGGATTGTTTATATCTATCATCTTTTTGTTTGCGATTGGTTATTTTTGTTTATCAATTATCAAAAAAATTAAGGATAAGGTTATTAATGACAATGTTTTGTTTTTGCTGTTAGTTATCTTAGTTAATGCTTTAGTATATGTGTTTATAGTCCCTTATAATGTAGGAGCTGTTTTTGAAATTAGGTATCTTATACCTGCTATCCATGCGGGATTTATTCTTATGGTTTTGTTTATTTACAAACCACAAGACAATCTTTTAATTAGGAAAGCTGGTTGTATTTTACTTTTAATATCTATAATTGGTATGGATTTGTATTCAGATTATTTCTTAGCAATTACGGATAATAGGGAATTGCATGCTGATGAATTATTAGTATCTATAAAAAGTACTGATGCTGGGTTGGTATATTTCTGGGATAGTGAGAAAAATTTGGTTCATCCTGAGAGAGTTCTTAGAGCTTTAGACCCTGATAGAGTATATAAAAGTGTTAGCTTTAGAAATATGTTAGAGAACATGGGTGATTACAAGTACTATGATGACAGTAAAGAATATGATGGACCTACTGTTTTAGTTATTAATACGGGGGATAAACCATTAGATACTCATATTTTAGACCAATATAAATTATTGGAGGAGATAGGGGAATATTCAGTATTATATTGCCGGCATAATCCGATAGATTTGCTAGTTATGACTGAGGATAATCAGAGTTGCAGTGATGTGAGATGATTATTTAAAATGTATTAAAGGGGAGAGTTTATAATGTTTGATGTTTAGAATGGATTATATGAAATTATGAAAAATAAGAAAATAGTATTATCGTGTGTAGGATTTTTAGTAATATTAATACCATTGTTATATGCAGTTTACTATTCAATGCCTGCTAATGATGATTATGCACTGGCACTTGAATGGTTTTCTTCGAATAGATTAATAGAGACTGCAAATAGAGTTGGTTGGAATTATATGAATTGGTTTGGCCAATCCGGTGTACTTGCGGTGGCCATTCAGACTTTGATGAATCCGCTCTATTGGTTTAAAGATAGTGGACATAGTTTTGGTGTCTGCATGATGATAGTCTTTGTTTTGATTTATATTGGATTAATTATTGCTATCTACAGAATAGGAAAATACTTACTTCAGTTAAATAGCACAAAATCAATATTGTTTACATTGGCCACAGTGACAATTTTATTTACAGGATATTATTATCCGGACGTATATAATTGGTGGTCAGGTGTACCTGGTTATTCTCTTAGTATGTTGCTAATGTTTGTTACTATTGGAACTATAGCAAAGTATATTAGAGTACCTAAAAAGAGAACACTTATATCTTTCACTATAACAGGTGTAATCACATGCTGTGGACTAATGAATTGTGTGGCGATGGGAACATGCTATTTGATTCTTATGTTTTACATAAACAAGAACAAAAGTATTACACTTAAAACCCGTTTAATACCAATCGGTTTGTTCATTATTAGTGGAGTTATTACTGCGGCTGCACCAGGAAATTTTGCAAGAGCTGAAGACAAAGAAAGAAAAATAGAATTAATACGAAGCATAGGTGTTACATTTTATTTTATTTTTCAGAGAATCGTATATACGATTGTAGAAAGACCATGGATTCTATTAGTATTAGTTGTATTGGTAATTTTGGGACTTAAGACAAAGGCTCAGTATGCTATATCGGGAAATAAGTTAGTAATTTATTTGCTTGCTGTATTTGTTTCTACAGCAGGTAGTTTATATCCATATATATTAGGCGAAAATAAGGAGTTCAATGGCGAGTTAGCTTCAAGAGCGAATTATGTAATGGATTATGTTCTGTTATTTGGATTTTCTGTGATAGGATTTTTATTAGGTCAGTATATAGATTCAAAAGAAAAAACATTACTTACCAAGATAGCAACATATACATGTATAGTTATGGCAGTATATGGAATAGTTTGGTCCTTAACATCTGACAGATGGAAAAAGATAGTTCAATATGATATTTATAGTCAAAGAAATGAAATTGCATCAGTATATAATCTTTGGCAAGGAGTTATAGATGAAATATCTGAATCCAATGAAGATTACGTTACGGTTGAGCTTTATGATGCTACATGGACTACCCCATATACTTATTCTGTTGGAATTGATGCTGGAGAAAATACAAAACCGTTGGATGATGGGGATTTATATGGTAATTGCAATCAGTGTGTTGCAAAATGGTATAACAAAAAAATGGTAAGGGTGCTTACAGATAAAATAGAAATGTAGGGGAGAGGTAGTAGCGTGACTTATACATCCTTTAGTTTTTACATTTTTTTGCCAGTAGCTTTATTGGCATATTATATACTTCCAAAGAAACATAGATGGCTGGCAATATTGCTGGCCAATTTCTGCTTCCTTTGGTTTGCAACAAAAAGCATAGAAAAGCTTGTATTATTTGTAATAACAATAGTGGCAAGTTATGGTTTCGGTCGACTAATAGAAAAAAAGAAGAGTAAGGTATTGTTGGCTATTGCGATTTTGATTTCTAGTGGGCCTCTTCTTTTTACAAGATTGTTAGGTTTTGTTGAGGGATATATTACTAATATTGCTGCTGAATCAATTATTATTCCCTTAGGATTATCATTCTATAGTATGCAATTAATTGCATATTTAGTTGATATTTATAAAGAAAAGATTGAAGCACAAAAAAATCTATTAAAGTATGCACTTTTTCTATCATTCTTTCCTCAAATTATTCAGGGACCAATTCCTAGATATGAGCAGCTTGAAAATCAATTGTTAGAAGGACATGCTTTTGATGATAGGAAATTTATGCGAGGTATCCAATTAATTATTTGGGGATTCTTCCTTAAATTTATGATTGCAGATAAAGCAGGTATAGTTGTAGATACAGTTTTTGATGGCTTTGAAGGTTATCGAGGGTTTTTCATTTTAGTGGCAGGTGTGCTATATAGCTTGCAACTGTATACTGACTTTTTGGGCTGTGTTACTTTGTCACAAGGAATGGCGAGTCTTTTTGGCGTGGAGTTAGTTGATAATTTTAACCATCCATATTTTGCTGACTCTATAAAGGATTTTTGGCGAAGATGGCATATTTCACTTAGTTCATGGCTTAGGGACTATATTTATATTCCTTTAGGTGGAAATAGAAAGGGCGCGCTTAGAAAAAACATTAATTTGCTCGCCACATTTGTGGTTAGTGGCATATGGCATGGTGGAGGATTCAAATACCTTTTCTGGGGAATGATGCATGGTATATATCAGGTAGTTGAAAGCTTGGTTCCTTATTTTTCTAGAAAATTTACAGGACCTGCAAAAGCATTTAGAGTGTTGATTAATTTTTTCCTTGTAATGATTGCGTGGATCATATTTAGAGCAGACACGCTTCGAATTGGTCTTAGAATGATATATAGAATGGTATCAAAATTTAATCCATGGATATTATTTGATGGTTCTCTTTATAATTTAGGATTACATGAGAAAGAATGGAAGGTATTATTTGTTTCTTTACTTGTGTTGCTCTACGTTAGTAGAAAGCAAGAGAAGGGCGTTGTCTTAAGAGATGTGTTCGAGACATATAACATGGCTTTTAGATGGGTTATTTATATAGGGGCCATTGTTACAATTTGGGTATTTGGTACTTATGGTCTAGGCTATAATGCAAACGATTTTATCTATGGAGGATTTTAGTGATGAAAAAAATATTGGCTAAAATCGTAAAATCGCTTGCGTTTTTAGTAATACTGATTACCGTTTTGTATAATGTTAACGAGATTCTTGTTCCAAAGGATAATCATTTGAGGACCATATGGTCTTCTACTGATAAATACAACCAGTTCTATCAAATGGAAGAAGATACAGTAGATGTACTATTTCTTGGCTCAAGTGTAGTTGCAAATGCCATATCTCCTCAAGAAATATATGATGATTATGGTATCAGAAGCTACAATATATCTAGCAGCGGACAGAGCCTATTTTTTAATTATTATTGGTTGAAAGAGGCTTTAAAATATCAGAGCCCTAAAGTCGTCGTGCTGGATTCGAAGTTCATTTTTTCTGTTTATCCAGACAGTGAAGTGAATACTACCGAAGGTACTTATCGAGAATGTGCTAACAGTATGAAATGGTCGGCAAACAAAGTTGAAATGATTAACGAGCTTTGTAAAAATGATTCGTCTCAAGATAAACTTAGTTATTATCTTACCAATCTTAGATATCATGAAAGATGGGCAGAGATTCAGGATATTGATATGAACAACGAGCTTACTAATCATGACGAGCTTAAAGGGCAGTCCATAATAACCTACTTGGGAGATGAAAGCTATGATGTTTTTACACCAATAGATACATCTATTATGGCAGAGCCTGTACCATTGATGGAAGAATATCTATCAAAGATAGTAACTCTTTGTAAAGAAAATAATATTCAGTTGATGTTAGTTACTTATCCAGACGTGATGACTGATGCGATTAATAACAGAATGAATTATTATGCCAAGACATTCGATGTGCCATATTATAATTTCTGTTTAGCGGATAGGTATAATGAAATTGGAGCTGAGCTTCCTAAAGAAAATGTAATAGAACATGAGAACATTTGGGGAGCTGCCAAAATGTCAAAATATATTGGAGGCATATTAAAAGAAGACTTTAATGTTCCATCGGTAGAAGATGAACAATGGGCCAGTACAAGTTATTACTATCACCATATTATGAGTTCTGCGGATTTAACATATATTGGAAATATGAAGGAATACTTGAATACTCTAGCTGGTGATCCGCAGTATATTACTTTTGTGTCGGTTAAGGATGATGCAGTTCGATTCATTTCTGATGAAGAAATTGCGCTCTTTAATCAATTAGGATTAAATGCTCCATATAAAGACATGTTTAGATATAGTTATTGTGCGGTTATAGACTTGGCCGATGGAGGAATTGAAGAAATAAGTCCGGATGAGCAAATTACTATCAATGGAAGTTTAGATGATGGACAAGTAATCTATGAGGTGACCAGCGGAGGAACAAATGCTGGTATTGCATGTTCGATTGTATTAAACGGTGAAAACTATGAAACTAATGGAGTAGGATTTAATTTTGTAGTTTATGATAGAGTCACTCAAACTGTAGTAGATAGCGTATGTTTTTATAGAAACGAAGACGGTGAATATTGTAAGAGATGGTGAAAAAGAAAATCATATTTATTGTAGAAATAATCATAACTATTATTTTGAGTAGTTTGATGATTTATAAAGAGACACATACAAGTCAAAACGATATTGACTTGTCTAGGTTTGCATCTGATTACATTAAATATACTGATGGAAATTGGAAAGTGAATGCTGGTTCAATTCAATCAGATGAAAAGATAGTTTTACTATATGGACCTTATGAAAAAATTAAATCTGGCTCATACTCTGTCACTCTAGATTATCAGGCTGACAGCAAGATGACATGTCGTTTGTTTTCTGCAGAGCGAAATGAGTTTATCCATGCAGGAGATTTTTATCTTAGTCCAAATAAAAATCAAGTCACTTACAATTTCTACGTAACTCAAAGTATATATGACTTGGAGATAAGAATTGTAAATTACGAAGGCGATGAGAATTTTGTTTTAACGGGGGCTAGTATTAAATCCACTGCTCATAATTTACGGGTTTTGCTATTTACTTGGATTATTTTTTGCCTGTTGTTTTATTTCTTTGCCTATAGTAAGAGATATAAGGAAAATAAAAAAGAGGTTTTGGCGCTTCTTGGAATTGGGGTTGTAGGAATCATTCCTTATATGTTCCCAGGAATTGCACCAGGCCATGATTTCCCTTATCATATCTTAAGGATTGAGGGAATTGCGGATGGCATGAGATCTGGACAGTTCCCAGTGCGAATGCACTCTGTATTTATGGATGGTTTCGGATATCCTAATGGGATTTTTTACGGAGATTTATTTCTATATGTTCCAGCAGTTTTACGTATAATCGGATTTTCTATTAATACAAGCTATAAGCTATATGTATTTTTAGTTTCTCTTTTGACCGCTTATACCACTTACTATATGGGTAGGAGGATTTTCAAAAATGATACAACTGCACTTGTGGTTGCCCTATCATATGTGACCGCAAGCTATAGAATAGTGGATGTATTTGTTCGTAGCGCTGTAGGAGAGTACACAGCACTTGCTTTTTATCCTATAGTAGCGGTGGCTATATGGCAGCTATACACTGGTAAGGAATCTGAACGTAATTACAATAGTATCAGTTTTACACTCGCAACTGGCATGTTAGGTCTCTTGTATACTCATGTACTGTCCACAGAGATGGTATGTATAGTTCTGGTGGCGGTGGCAATTAGCCAGTACAAAAAGACTTTTACAAAAAATGTATTACTTACCTATGCTAAGGCAGTAGGTATATTTATCGCTCTTGGATTAGCATTTATCGTGCCATTTTTAGACTACTATATGAGAGTAGCTACTGAGATAAAAGCTACTAATGGTTCGGTGAAGTTGATTCAGTCTAGAGGAGCATACATAGCTGATTTATTCGCTGTATTTAGGGATTTCTACGGTGAGGGCGAAGACTATGTAGTGTATAGAATGCAGATTACACCTGGTCTTGTTTTGATGGCATCTTTGATTGTTGCAGCTTATCTTTTAGTGAATAAGAAAGCTACAAAAGAGATTAAATATATTACGATTTCAAGCTTAGTTTTACTGTTTGTTTCTAGCAATTTGTTTCCTTGGAATAAGCTGGCTTTTACTTCAAAACTAGGAAATATATTGGCACAGATTCAGTATCCTTGGAGATATATTAGTATTGCCCTAGTATTTTTAGCTATTTTATTGGGACTTGCTATTGAGCATCTTTTAGAAGATGAGTTTTATTCAGAAAAGATCTACATAATAGTGATAGGAATGGCTCTTGTTAGCATGGTGTTCTTTGTTGGTTCTGCGGAGGATAATGCTGCGGGTGTTACAAAATATTATGATACAGCACAGCTAGATAGAGGAGCTGGAGCTATAGGATATGGTGAGTACTTGATAGAGGGCACTGATACCAGTGATTTGATTGCTATCAATTTATATAAGGGGGATCTCACGGCAATAGATATTCCTAAATACAACTATCCATACTACAAAGCATATGATGAGAATGGCAATGAACTTGCTATTTCAAATGGGATTAATAATCGTATATGCGTATCTGTAGAGAGCAGTTATAATGGCGATGTAACAGTCAAATTTGTTGAGCCTGTATTGTGGAGAATAGCTGAGGTAATATCATTGCTCGGTGCTATAGGATTAATCGTTTTTTATAAAAGAAAAGTTATTGGAAGGAAATAAAAGTGAAACTTATTAATTCTGTTAAGAATTTAATATTTGACAAGGTGTATCTTGCTATAGTGACAATTACTGCGCTAGCAGGATATGGCTATGAGCTTACACACTGCTCTTATGGAGTGGATGATGTTATCTACGACTGGTATATAGATTCTGGCCGTCTTGTTTCTATGGGCAGATTTACACCATGGCTTATTAACAAGTTCTTTAAGATTAATGAATTCACACCTTTTATTGTAGATTTTATAGGTGTAATGCTTATAATACTTGCAGGCACAGTGTTATGTGTGGTATTTGCAGAGATTCTAGGTGAGGATAGAGTACCTAGCTGGATATATGCAGTGTTTACATCTCTGATGCTTGTATATCCTATGAATGGAGAGGTATTTATTTACTATATGCATAATGGCATGGGCGTTGCATTTTTGCTATCGGCAATTGCTATTTACCTTATGTATAGTGTAAAGGGAGAAGGGCTTAAAGAACAGTTGCCAAGGGATATTTTAGCACTTGTTCTCATGGTACTTGCAATTTGCTGCTATGAGTCATTTTCTATTGTGATTATTACAATTGGAGTAATACTTGTACTGCTTAAGGCTTTTTCAGGAGAGAAGATACAGGTTAAATCAGAAGGTATATGGGTTGTTACTGTTGTTTTGGTGACAGCTGTTGCCATGGTACTTCGCAGTATCATCACCAAGATTCTGTGTGTTATTATGGGTCTTGATGTGTACCAGACTAGTGGTGGTATGATTGGCTGGCAGTTTAGCGATAATGCAGCCGAGATAGGCGCCACTCTTAAAAAACAGCTGATGAGTAATTTCTTGTTTTATGGTGCAGGATATTTTCCTATTACATTGTTTTTATTTGCAGTAGTTGCATTAATCGTCCTTTGTGGAATTGTCTCTTGGAAGAACAGGGATTTTTGGCCAATAGTACTTGGATTATTACTTGTGATTGGCCAGTTTTCTATTAGCTTTCTTCTAGGTGTGATGCAGCTATACAGAATGAGTCAGTCTATTGTTGTGCTGGTAGCATTTTCTGTATTTATCTTACTCGTGTTGATCTCAAAATGCAGAATAGGCAGAGTTGTGGCTGTGATTTTAGCTGGAATTATATTATATGGTTCTGCTAGAGAGATTAGCCAGCTATTTGTATTTGAATACAACATGTGTGATAGATGTGCAGATAAGGTAAAGGAGATTGGAAGTTATCTTCAGTGCAATTATGACCTAAGCGAAAAAAAGGTTGTATTTGTGGGAGAATATAGCCGCTCAATGGACGAGCAGGACTACCTACACATTCGTAAGGGAGAGGCAGGATATAGATTTCTCAATTGGTGTGATGTGCATGTCTATGGATATGATCCTGCCGTAGTAGAGGCTGGAAGATTCTACAAAAAAGAGACTGTATCAGATGGTGATGTGCTCACCTGGTCTGTGAATGCGTACAATACTCATAACTGGGCTACACAAAAGTTGTTTGCTCATTATGGATATGATATTAAAATCACTGATACTAATGAAGAGTACGATAGAGTTGTAGATTATTACAATAATGATTGTGCTGAGACTCAGGATGATTTTATAGAATATGATGATTATGTTATAGTTGTTTTGAGATAAAATGTAGATAGTAATAATCCGGAGGATTGATTTGAGTATATTTACAGATATTGAAAAGGCATTTAAGAAAATAAAAGAGAGATTTAGCCCACTTCAGCAGTGGGCTTTTGTTGCTGTTATGGTTATCGGACTGATAGCCCATGGCTATATCATTTTCAATAGGATTTCCTACCATGACAATACAGCTTGTCTTTTCTCACTAGGAGCTACATATGAGTTAGGTAGATGGGGACTTGGCATTATATACGATTTGCAGATATTTACCACTAGGACATTTGCAGTGCCAGTATTTAATGGCATATTATCTATGATTTTTATAGCGCTTTCTGCCAGCAAGATGGTGAGGATTTTTGATGTTAAATCAAAAGTAAGTGCAGTAATTATCGGAGCAATCATGATTGTATATCCGGTAGTACCTAGTATCTTTTCATTTATGTTTACATCATGGCCTTATTTCTTAGGATTACTTTTGTCTGTTAAGGCAGCGGAGTTAATAGTGTCAGAGACAGCTTTTGACAAATATGAGGGAGCTGCTAGATTAGTTCTTAGAGTGCTGGTTTCTGCTGTAGTACTTGCATTATCACTCAGCTTGTATCAGGCATTTTTTGCTGTAACAATTACTATTGTTTTGATTAAGTTACTTCAGGATGTTTTAACTGATAGGATAGATACAGTAGGAGATTATGCTAAAAATGGATATACATACCTAGCTACACTTGGTGTGGGGCTTGGTATTTGGGCAGCGCTAGCTGCTATCTTCAAGAAGCTTAAGGGAATAGATACCATGGATTATAAGGGCATGGGTAAGGGATATGACCTTTCTCAGTTCCCAGCTAGACTAGCTCAGTGTATTCGCGAGTTTTTCTCTGGAAGCTACGCTGGAGTTAATGGGCTTAAGTATCTTAGGCTATTAACACTTTGCGTGATTCTTGCTACAGTTATTCACATTTTCATACTTATAATTAAGAAGAATGTGGGTATTGGAGTAAAGCTGTCAGCTCTTGTGGGAGCAGCACTTCTTCCAGTTGGTATGAATGTGATGTATATACTGTCTACCAGCGATGACTATTTTGTAGATAGCCTTATGGTTTATGGCACAGCATTTGCACTTATTCTCCCGGTTATTTTGATTGAGGCACTGGATTTTGAGGTATTTAAGCAGGCAATTGCAGAGAAGCTAATTAAGCTTATTACCTGCCTTCAGCTGATTGCGATATTCGTAATTACGGTTTCATATATCTACCTAGACAATGCAGCTTATCTCAAGGCTGATATAGCTGAGCGACAGGCTACATCATATTTCACACAGCTTGCTGCTAATATCAAGAGCTGCCAGGGATTCGATGATGATATGGAAATCGTCTTTGTAGATTTTGATAAAAATGCAGATG
>JAEEGJ010008000.1_pt1 | contig 29534 bp, 18 predicted proteins | sample 8958761 | NCBI WGS metagenome assembly JAEEGJ01 (sample SAMN16246546, study PRJNA631951) | gut metagenome | biome: gut microbiome; feature: rumen; material: RS-attached | host: Bos | place: Iran: Karaj | collected 2018-10
GAGGCCGCACGTAATATGAAAGAGGTGGCAGAGTGCTACAACATCTCCGGTGAGTTCGACTACCTGCTCAAGGTTTACTGCCCCGATATGCGCTCCTACAAGGAGTTCATCATGAACGTCCTGGGCACCACCGATACCGTCGGCTCCATCCAGTCCATGTTCGTAATGAGTCCGATAAAAAAGACTTTCGGCCTCTCAATATAAAAAGGAAGGCTTGCCGACTGGCAAGCCTTTCTTTTATTTAGTAGGAATAGCTGCGAGAACTGCTTTGAGGTAGTCCCAGACTTTCTGGACTGAGGGGATGTAGCAACGCTCATCAGGTGAATGCGGACTCATAAGTGTGGGGCCGAATGAAACCATATCCCAGTTGGGATAGGCTCCGCTCAGGATACCGCACTCCAGACCGGCATGGATGGCCATAACCTTGGGATCGGTGCCGAACATCTTCTTGTACTCCTGCTTCATCACGTGCAGAATGGGTGATGCTGCGTTGGGAGCCCAACCTGAGTAACCGCCTGCAAGCTCAATCCTGCAACCGGCCAGTTCAGCAACGCTGCGAACGCGCAGAGCCAGAAGTTCCTTGGCAGAGTCAACGGAACTGCGAAGCAGGTTGCCGATAAAGAACTCACCCTTGAATATCTTGACCATAGCCATATTGTTCGATGTCTCAACCAGACCGGGCATCTGGTCGCTCATGCGCTCAACACCATCCGGGCAGGCCAGAATAGCCTGGATATAACGAAGTGCAGTACCCTCCTCTACATACAAGCACTCATCGGGATCACAGGTCTCACCCGGAGCGCACTGATAAGGCTCGAATACATAGTTGCAGCCGGGATCGGTTGCGGCATACTCGGCCTTGACCTCGGCGAATACATCGGCCACAACCTTCTTGGCAACATCCACCTTGGCAGGATCAACGTAAACGGTTGCAAAGCACTCACGCGGAATGGCGTTGCGAAGTGTGCCGCCCTCCATGTCAATTAGCTTGACATCGGCCTTGGTAAGCAGAGCGTACATTACGCGCGCGCCTACCTTATTGGCATTGGCACGGCACAGGATGATATCCATACCTGAGTGACCGCCCTGGAATCCCTTAACGGCCAGGCTGTAGCAAAGCCAGCCCTTAGGTTCCGGCTTACGCTCATACTTGCCCTTGATTGATGCGTCCAGACCGCCTGCGCAACCAACGTAGATCTCACCCTCGGTCTCAGAGTCAAGGTTAAGCAGGATCTCGCCCTTGAGCACACCCGGCTTAAGAGCCTGAGCACCGGTCATTCCGGTCTCCTCATCATAGGTTACAAGCAGTTCCAGCGGACCGTGCTTGATATCGTTGGACTCAAGTACTGACAGAGCCAGAGCTACGCCCAGACCGTTATCGGCACCAAGAGTGGTACCTTTTGCCTTGAGCCACTCACCGTCTACCCAGGTCTCGATGGGGTCCTTCTCAAAGTCATGCTTAACATCAGCATTCTTCTGAGGAACCATATCCATGTGACCCTGCATGATGACACCCTTGAGGTTCTCCATGCCCGGAGTGGCAGGCTTGCGCATGATCACGTTACCGGTCTCATCGGCAAAAGCCTCTATGTTATGCTGCTTGGCCCAGTCCAGAAGCCATGCACGGATCTTCTCCTCATGCTTTGAAGGACGAGGCTGACGGGTAATGCCGTAAAAGTTATCCCAAACAATCTTAGGCTGTAAATCCTTGATAGTCATATTCTCTATTATTAAATGGTTATATACGTAATAAAAGCATATCAGTCACTTTCGTGACCGATATGCCAAAGTTAATATTTACTGGATTATTATCCAAAAATATTTATCCAAGGAATTTGCCTCTGTTCTGAAGGCCGAGCAATCCCGACATAAGGAAGATGATTGCCGCGACTGCCATTGCGATGCGGTTCTTGAGCAGCGTAAGGCTCCAGATTGCAGCGTTGATGTTCTCGGGCTCCTCATACGGATTGATGGTTACATCCCATACCTTGTTCTCAACGAGCGGAATATTGCCCAGGATCATAGCCAGTATCACCGTAAGTACGGAGAGTACGGCAGCGGCGTTTCCGTTGCGGATAAGGGTTGAGTACAGGAATGCCAGGTTACCGAACAGTGTGACAGGGAGCATAAGCTGCCCTGCCATTGTGAACGGCGATACCGGATACAGCAGGATTCTGGCCAGGAAGGCATATACCACCAGGATCAGATATACCTCAACGTATATCATCACCAGGCGGAACAGCCATACCTTATACATGTAGTTGGGTATACCGAACAGAAGTTCCAGAATTCGGTGATCGGCATCATTCTGAATTCCGAAGCATGAGGGATAGAACACCAGAAGAAGACCCGGTATGATAAGCTGACTGTATACCATACCGTGACTCAGCGACGTACCACGTGCTGCTGCGGTATACATAAGGAAGAAGAACAGGACCAGGCCCACCAGCAGGAACCAGATGAACTTGCCGGCAAAAATGATCCTCATATTGTAACCGCACAACTTGGCGAATGATTTAGTTGTCTGTAATACTGACATTGGTCAACTTCTTTAAAGGTTCTTCAATAAGCACAGGTATGCATCCTCAAGGTTGGGCTCGGCAAGTTCGGCACCCGGCCACGGGCATTCAGGTGATATGTAACGCACCTTGATTTTACCTCCGTCCTGGATGTGGTTGGCAATGAGTTTCTCGTCAAGTTCTCCCAGACGTGATGCCTCAATGTCAAACATCCAAACCTTGTCCTTGGCCAGCTTAACCATATCGCCCGGTTCTCCAAAGTACTTGAGAGAACCCTTCTCAATGACTACAACCTGGTTACATGAGCTTGCAATATCCTCAATGATATGGGTTGAGAATATCACGATACGGTCACGGCTAAGCTCTACCAGCAGGTTACGGAAGCGTATACGCTCACGCGGGTCAAGTCCGGCGGTAGGCTCATCGACCACAAGGATACGCGGCAGGTTGAGCAGGATAAGTGCAATACCTATTCGCTGTTTCATACCGCCAGAGAACGATCCTATCTCCGCGTTGCGCTGCTCATACATATGGACCGATGTAAGCACATACTCAAGTCTCTCATTACGGACCTTCTCATCAGTAATACCCTTCAGGATGGCCTGATAGTTCAGAAAATCCCATGCGCTCATGGACTCATACATGCCGAATTCCTGAGGCAGGAAGCCGATAAGGCTCTGCAACTCCTCTCTGTACTTGAGGGTATCCATACCGTTGATGAATACCGTACCGTAGCTCTGACGCAGGATACCGGTTACAATACGCATGAACGTGGACTTACCGGCACCGTTCGGACCCAGAAGGCCGAACATACCGCTGTGAATCTCAAACGTTACACCACGCAGTGCCTTGAACGGTTTCTTGCGCTTGCCGATGATAGGAATGCTCTTTACGAACACGAACCATGCACGTCTCATGCCGGCTGTCTCGCCCTTAAGACGCTCCACGTTTATATTGTTCTCATAGAGATAATCGGCAGTCTTGCTGATGCAGAGACCCAGAATCCATACCACGGCAATGAATACCATGAATCCCTTGCTCTCAATGCGGGTACTCAGGAATATCATGGCGAATATGGGCAGAGCCCAATAGAGGATTCTCCTTATTATCTTAACTGCCTTTGCCCCACTCTTGAACTTGTAGCCGATATACTCAAGGATTGCCTTGATGATATTGTTTACGCCTGCAAGTGTGACGATGGTCATAAGCAGAATCCATCCCTGCTTCTCAAAATACCATCCGGCAAGATATGCGGTGTAACCGAATACCACAACCTGCCACAGCAGACCCACAAAGTCCTTTGCGTGATGGTAAGTGCGTGCCAGTCCAAGACGGCGGCGTATGTTGAGTCCGCTGCGCCACTGACGCAGGAACAGGCTGTACCAGTCATACACCTTAACCAGGTTACGAACCTCAATGACGATGGGCTCATCAGGCTTGACAATATCCTTGCGGGCAATCCTGACTGAACTCTTTATGAAGTATGTAACTCCGGGTATTGCGACTGCAAGCACCAGGATGTAAATGAGAATACGGAATATTCCGCGGGTGGTGGTAAAGATCAGAATCAGGCCCACTGCAAAGAGTATGACATGCAGGATATGGGTGTATCGGCCCAGATTCTTATACCATGCCCTCATGTTCTCAAACGATATGTAGAGCGTAGGAATGAGCAGAAGCGTCAGTACGGCCGAGAATGTAAGACCGCCAATCACAGTCAGAGCGAACGGTGCACCGATGGCGCCTGCATACTCATTGTCACCCATTGCCATCGGGATAAGCGTAACAATTGTGGTGATTGTGGTGATACAGATAGGCCTGAGTCGTGAGTAGCCGCTGTTCATGATTGACCTCATACGGTTATAGCCTCTGCGACGCAGTGTCGATGAGTAGTCTATAAGTATGATACCGTTGTTGACCACTATACCCAGAAGGATCAGGAATCCGGTAAGGGTATTTGCATTCATCAGGCTGTTGCCCGACAGAAGCAGTGCCAAAAGTGAGCCGATGGCAGCCAGCGGTATTGAGAACAGCAGTACCAAAGGTGTTGTGAGTGACTCAAAGGCCGATGCCAATATCATGAATATGAGTATGATAGAGGCCAGAATCAGGAACTTGAACTCACTGGTAGAGTCATCACCGCGCTGTACCTCAAGAGCCAGTCCTGAAGGCAGGTTGTAGTTGGCAATCAGGTCATCAATCTGGTCATGATAACCGTCAAGCACATCCTTAGGCAGATCCTCGCTCTGAGAGATGGCGTAAGTCACATTGACGCGACGGTCACGGTTTACACGCCTTACCTCTGACGGTCCGCGGCTAAGACGGATATTGGCCAGCTGCTGGAGCTCATGGGTTCCGCCGTTTGCATCGGTCACGGTTAAGCGTCGCAAATCATCCAGGGTTTTCTCCCATGCCCTCATCTCCTCCTCTTCCTCAGTGAGGTCCTCCATGATGACAATGTCATACTCATCGGTACCTACCTTAAAGCTGGCACCGGTACTGGTGGAGCGGTTCATTGAGTTCAGGGCCGATGTGATGGCCTGGCTGGTGATATTGTACGATGCAAGAGCCACCGGATCAAAGGTAAGCTGTACCTCACGGCGGCCGCCCGGGTTGTCAACCCTGACATCACGTACAAACTCCAACTGCTCCAGATAGTATCTGAGGTTGTTGGAGACGATACGCATGGTCTCAGTGTCGGAACCCTTGACAACTATACGCTCGGTATTGTCGCCCACACCCAGCACGCTCATAAAGCGTGTAACCGAATTCAGGCCCGATGCATTCTGGTTGTAGCGGGCATATCCGGGTGTCACGCGGACATCAATCTCGTTCTCAAGAGTCAGTTCATCGCTCAACTGTTCAACCAACTGACTGATGGTAGGACCGCCCTTCTTGTTGTAGCCCTCCTGAAGGGTGACAGTGATGGATGCCTGCTCCTCCTGGATACGGCTGATGACATCCTTCTTGTACTTGAGGCTGTCCAGACGTTTCTCAAGAGTGGCGGTTGCCTCGTCAGTATCGTCAAGCGTACTTCCGGTAGGCATGGTGATGTTCACACTGATTCGGTCACTGTCCACCTGACGGTTCTGACCCGTATTGCGGGACAGAGCGAATATGAAGGCAATGACAAGAACGGCCACCGCCGATCCGATAGTGGGACCCGGCTTGCGCAGACAGGTCTTGAGCACCGTCGAATACATCTGCAGCGGACGGTCATGTATGGACATCTTCTGGAAGAAGACGCTGTTGCCTCCGCCTCCACGCTCCATCATCGCTGCTGTAGCCATAGGTATGAACGTGACAGCCACCAGAAGCGAGAAAATCAGCGTTGAAATGATTGAGAAGCCGATATTCTTACCCAAGAGCTTGATCATCGGCTCATCAGAGAATACGAACGGAAGGAATACCGTAATGGTGGTAAGCGTTGAGGCGATAAGGGCCTTACGCACCTCCTTGACACCCTGCAGGGCCGCCAGCCTGGGCGGCATACCCATAGATGCCAGACGGTAGATGTTCTCCAACACCACTATACTGCTGTCCAACAGCATACCTATGGCCAGCGCCATTCCCAGAAGGGTCAGTGTGTTGATGGATATATTGGCGGCATAGAATACGTTGAAGGCCGATAATATCGACACCGGGATGGAGAGTGCGATAAAGAACACCAGACTCAGGTTGCGCAGGAAGAACCAGAGAACCAGAATGGCCAGGAGTCCTCCCATCAGACCCAGTTTGACTATCTGTGATATGTTGTTGCTTATCTGGTCAGCCGAGTTGGACTGAACCACAAGCTGCATATCCTGACCGGCTATCTCACGGTTAACCTCGTCAATGCGCTTAAGCGTTCTCTGGGACAGGTTCAACAGGTTCTCACCTGTGCTGTTCACCAGTGAAACGGATATGGCGTCCATACCGTTTACACGGCTTATGGTAGTCTCCTCCTTATAGTCGAAGAATACCGTTGCCACATTCTTAAGATATATCGGTCCCGGTGCAACAACCAGGTTCTCAACCTGTGACACATCATCATAGTTTGCGTCAAGCTGCACGTAATACTTCATGTCAGGCTCGCTGATAAAACCTAAGAATGTACGTTCCTGGTTATATTGGCTCAATGCCTGACTTATCTGTGAGTTGGATATATTCAATGCCTGCATGGCCTCGGTGTTGGAACGTATCTCGATTGACTTGACACGTCCGCCGTACACCGTTACGCCGGCAATACCGTCAATGCTCTCCAGACGGGGCACCACATCCTTGTCCACGATGGCTCTCAGGCGGTCAACACCTCCTGATCCGCGCACCTGAAGTGACATGAACTGGTTGCTTACGCCTGTAAGGTTGGCCTGCTGGACATTGACGTTTACATCGGACGGAAAATCGCCCCTGATGGAACTGATCTTCTCCTGCAGCTTCACGGTGGTCATCTTCAGGTTGGTACCTCTCTTGAAGTCCACCCTTATGGAGCCCTGTCTGCCGGATACTGTCGATTCCATGTTCTCGACACCACCCACGGCGCTGATGGCTCCCTCAAGCGGAATCACCACCTGCTGCTCCATGTATGAGGGACTGATGTCACTCCTGGAGTTGGCAGTAATGTAAAGCTGGGGAAGTTCAGTATTGGGCAGCAACTCAACAGGCAACTGCTTGTATGAGAAGTAGCCCAGCAGCGTCATAGCCACCAGAAGCATGCATATAGTTACTCTTCTGTCAATAAATGACTTCATTACTTTCCAGTGATTCTTATTTTGGCGCTTTCAAATACATAATAAACACACGGTATCACCACGAGACTCAAGAGAGTTGAAGTGACCAGACCGCCTATCACGGCAATAGCCATGGGTGAACTCAGCGATGCGCCGTCTCCCAGTCCCAATGCCATCGGCACAAGTGCCAGGATTGTGGTAAGGCTTGTCATGAGGATAGGACGGATACGCTGCTGGCCTGCCTCGGCTATGGCGTCGACAAGGCTCAGACCGGACTCCTTAAGCTGTCCTATACGGTCTACAAGTATGATGGAGTTGTTGACCGCGATACCGGCCAGCATCACCATACCTATGATACCCATAATATTGACTGTAATGCCTGTTGCAAGGAACATCAGTACTGCGCCCACCAGAGCCAGAGGAATGGTGAGCAGGATGGTGAACGGATGCAGCAGTGACTCGAACTGCGATGCCATTACCATATAAACCAGTACTATTGAGAGCAGCAGTGCCAGCAGAAGGCTGTTCATGGATTCTGCGCGGCGCTCCTCCTCACCGGTTACGGTGATTGAGTAGTTCTGAGGCAGCTCGATACCGGATACAGCCTCTCTTGTACGCTGTGCAGCCTTGTCAAGCGATACAGACTCGTCAATATCGGCAGTGACGCGTGTCACACGGTTCTGATTGAGACGGTAGATCTCCTTGGGAGCGGTGCTCTCTGTAATTCTGGCAAGCTCCACAAGGCGGAAGTCCTTCTGGCCCGATGTGATAACCATATTGTTCAGATCGGCCAGTGATATTCCGGGCACCTTGATGCTGATATCTCTCATGTCACCCTTGTAGTCCATCTGTCCGGCTTCACGTCCGGCAAGATGCTGCTGAATCTGGGTGATGATGGTTGATACGTTGATGTTGTTCATACCGGCCATGGCGCGGTCAACGGTGATGATGATCTCAGGTGCGCCGCCTGCCAGCGAGCTCTCTACATTATAGAGGCAGTCAATGGAATCAACCGCAGCCTTAACCTGACTGGTCAGTGCCGACAGCAGATCCAGATCCTCACCCTTTATCTCTACAACCAGCGGAGCATCCTCAGTACCCATCATGGAGTTCAGGGAGTTCTCATCCTGAGTGAATGAGAGTTCCATACCCTCCACTCCGGCTACATATGATGAAAGTACCTCAGTAAGTTCATCGGGACTTAAAACCGATGCCTTTGAGAGCTGAATCTTCATGGATGCGGTGTTCTCACCCTCAAAATCCATATTCTGGGCCGATGCGCCCGGACCTACGTGAGTGTAGATGACGCACTCGGGATCCTCGGTCAGGTCAAACACCAGGTTCTCAAGACTCTCAACTGTAGATGATGTACGCTCCAGGCTTGTACCCTCGCCCATCCTAACCTTGACGTTAATGGTACTTGCATCGGCCTTGGGCATGAACTCGGTACCTACATACGGCAGCAGGAACACCGTTCCGGCAACCAGAATGACAGAACCTAATATAACCCACCAGCGTTTCTCCACAAGACGTTTCAGGAATGAGCTGTAACCCTTGATGTTCACGGAACTGAAGTTCTTGAGAGGCACAGTCTTCTTGCGTCCGAATATCTTGTCATAGAGTGTAGGAATCACCAGGATAGCCACAAAGAGTGATGAAACCAGTGAGAACGTAACCGTCCAGGCCTCATCCTTGAAGAGCTCACCTGTTGCTCCGTGCAGATAAACGATAGGCAGGAACACCACGATGGTGGTAAGGGTTGATGCCGATACGGCACCGGCCACCTCGGATGTACCGGTTATTGAAGCGTCGCGCACCGAAAGCCCGCGTTCCTGATTTCGGAATATGCTCTCGATAACCACAATGGCATTATCCACAAGCATACCCGCACCCAGCGCAAGACCTCCCAACGTAAGGATGTTTATGGTCAGTCCGCTGAAGAACATCAGGTTGAATGTAGCGATGATGGAGACAGGGATTGAAATGGCCACGATAAGTGTGGTACCCATCCTGCGCAGGAACACGAACAGAACGATAATAGCCAGAATTACACCCATTATGGCGCTATTCTTGACCTCACCGATGGAACTGTTGATGAATGTAGCCTGGTCACTGATAACCTTTACTTCATATCCTGGCAGTGACTTCTGTATCTTGGCAAGGCTTGTCTTGACTCCCTCTACCGCCTTGACGGTATTGTAGTCCATCTCCTTGAACACAGAGATACCTATGCTTCGCTTTCCGTTCACACGTACTATGTTCTCAGGATCACGGTTCTCAAAGCGTATGGTGGCCACATCACGCAGATAAATAGGTGCCATGCTGGCCGATTCAAACTCGCCCACTCTGGCCTGGTTTGTCTCGGTGTTGCGGTAACCTACTATGATGTTGCCGAATGCGGTCTCATCAGTCAGGGTATTTGAACCTGTCACAAGATACTGGAAACCCTGTTCGGTTATACGGCCGCCTGATACTCTCTGGTTACTCTCCTGAATACGTGACGATATGTTGTCAACGGTTATGTTGAAAGCCTTCAGTTTGTAGGGATCGGCATCAATGACCAGGTTGGTGAACTCATCACCGGCCAGTGATACATCGGCCACACCCTCCACTCTCATCAGCTCATTGCACACATATGAGTCAGCTACCTTGCGCAGCTCGGCCATATCGGTTATGTCCGGGTTGGAGAAACCTATGATCATGATAGGCGCGGTAGTAGGATCCTTCTGGGATATTCTCAGGTCGGTCACACGGCTGTCCTGTGAGAAGCTGCTCATGGCCTTCTCCAGATCCAGGAACGCCTCATCCATATTCTTACGCCATGCGTACTCGACAGTAATGCGGGCGGTACCCACCTTTACGACCGATGAGACCGAACGCACGTCACTCTGACGGGCAATCTGAGACTCCATGCTGCGCACGAACTGCTTCTCAATCTCTTCTGGCGGACGCTCGCCGGCGTCAATTTCGACAAACAGGCGCGGGCTGTTCATGCTTGGAAGAAGCTCCACGCTCAGCCTGTCATATGATATTTTTCCGAGCAGCAGAATAGCCAGCACCGCCATCGTGACAGTGACCGGTTTCCTGACCGCCCAACTTACAAGTTTTTTCATCCTTTACGCTCTGTTTATCTTTGGATCTTCACCTTTGAACCGTCTCTCAGGGTCTCAAAACCACGGATGATCAGCTGATCGTCTCTTTCCAGACCGCTCAGCACCTCTACCTGGTTCTTCTCCTCAAGACCCAGTCTTACCTGCTTGGCAATGGCAATACCCTGGTCAACTACGAATACGATACGTCTGTTGCGCTCGTTACGAACAATGTTCTTGGGGATAATGATGGTTGAGCTGTGACTCTCGGTAACGATATCGGCCTTTACGAACATACCCGGACGGATAAGCATCTTATTGTTGTCAATCATGAGCTTGCCCTTGAATGTACGGGTCTCGGAACTGATAGCCGGTGAAAGCTCGGTGATCTCACCCATGATGGTGTCCTTGGGGAGAGTATAATGGGTGATGTATGCCTTCTGGCCTACCTTAACCTCATTGATGGCGCTCTCCGGGAGGTTGATTTCAAGCAGCATCTGGCTGTAATCCATAATGGTTACGACCGATGTTCCGCTGGTAACCCTGGCCTCCTCCGAGAAGTGCGGCAGGTTAACGATCACGCCGTCAAAGGGAGCGCGGATGTTCATCTTCTCCAGATTCATCTCGGCGTTCTCATAATCCAGACGCGAGTTCATGATCTTTACCTCAGAGTTCTTGACCTCGGTCAGAGTGGCGCCACCCTTCTCATACAGGGACTTGGTCTTGACCTGCTCCTGCTCGGCAAGCTCCAGATTCAGACGCTTGGTTTCGATGGATATGCCGTTCTCATAAGACTTATCCTCTATACGTACTATCAGGGCGCCCTTCTTTACCTTGTCACCCAGTTTGTAAGGTTTGCCTGTAGCGGGATTCTTCTGCAGATGGTACTTGCCGGCCATCTCGGTCGACAGTTCAGCCTCGGCACTTGAGATTGCAGTGCTGTTGGTGGTGAATACCCTGCTGATAGAGCCATAGGTAATGTCCGATACTGATACCGGAGTCGGTATCTCGGCACGGTTCATTGTGTTCTCTTGTCTGCACCCTGCCATAAGTACGGTCAGTGCAGCCAGTGTAAGTACGCTGATTCCTGATTTCATATGCTGTTTCATTTTTGTTATTTCTTTTTCTTGTTGGTACTCTCCTCATAGGTAATGGGAACCACAGGCTCATCCTTCTCAAAATCGTAAAGGGTCAGGATCTTGATGTTCAGAAGCTGAACCTTATAGTTGATGATTGCCTGAGTGTATGACATCTTGCTGTTTGACAGCTGAGTCTGGAACTGGTTCATCTGCATACCGGTAAGCTCACCGTTGCGGTAGCGCTCCTCATTGAGCTCATAGGTGAGCTGTGCGTTCTGCTGACTCTGCTCTGCTATTGAAATCTGCTCGAGCAGGTTATTCAGACTGCGGCATGTGCTGCGTACGTTGATCTCTATGCTCTTGAGTTCCTCCTCTGCACTGAGCTCAAACATCTTTCTCTCAATCTCGGCAGCCTTGATACGTGCCTTACGTGCACCCCAGTCAAAGATAGGTACGCTGAATGAGACTGATACACGCGGGTTGTTTGTGGGATTGTCATAGACGTGCGGGAACTGCGGGTCATCACCCATGACACCTACTGACAGAGAGATATTACCGCTGAAACTGTCATTGTCCTTGACCTGGATCATCGACATCTCCTGCTGTTCTCTCTGAATCTGACGCTGACGGAGCTCAAGCCTGGTTGTAGTGGCACTCTCCAGAGCCTTCTCAAAATCAACGAATACGGGATCGGCCTCGATATCGCAAACCACAATGATATCCTCCTCCAGAGGAATTCCCAGTGCCTGCTTGAAGTTGTCCTTGGAATTCTCAAGGCTCACCTTCTGGTTCTCCAGACTGGAACGTGACTGAGCCAGGTTAACCTGTGCCTGGTAGTACTCATCCTTTGTTACAAGGTCAGCCTCTACCTTATCCTTGATGATATTGAAGTTCTTCTCGGCATTCTCAAGTTCTGATTCGCTGATCTCCAGGTTCTGCTGGGCAGTGAACAGGCTGTAGAACTGACTTGTGATGTTACGCTCCACGTTGAGCAGCTGCAGTGCATAGCTTATGCGGGCGTTCTCATAGTTCATCTCAATCTGACGCAGGTTCATCTTGGTCCTGTTGTAGGTAAAGATAGGCTGGGTCAGACTCAGATACAGGCTGTTGCTGAAGCCTTTGTTGCTGTTGGTAGTACCGCCTACTGATGACTGGTTGTTCTGCCACGACAGATTGTTGTTGAGTGACAGCGTAGCATCGGTCCAGATAATGGGCTGAGAGATGCTGAAAGTACCTGACGACGACAGCGAACGGTTGGTGTACCAGTCTGAGAATCGGCTGTCAAACTGACGCGACTGCGAGTATGAGATGGGCTGCAGATTAAGTGAGAACCTTGATTTCAATGATGCCTTCTGGGCTATCAGGTTCTGCTCATAACGCTCCATGCTCATTCGTGAGTTAATCAGGTCAGGATTGTGCTGTTCGCTGTACTCCAGAGCCTGTTCCATGGTCATGACAATCTGCGCCTGCGCCCCGCTCTCAAAAGCAGGTACAGCCGCTAACATCAGGACTGCCGTAAATAATGCTTTTTTCTTTTTCATATATTATTGTTTTATCTCTTATCTCTCTCTTTTTACCAGTCTCACTGCATCGGCCACAACCACGCTCACGCCTGACTTGTTGTTGAGACGTATGTTGACGGTGTCAGCCTCGAACCTGAACGTTCCGAGCATGTTCCAGCCCTCATCGGCACGGCGCATGTTCAGTGAAACGGGATCCCACATGTCGAACTGTCCTATCTCGAAGTTGTAGTCAGTGGGTGTCCATCGGCCGTTATTGTTATTATTGAAATTGTTATTGTTGTTCCACCTGCGGTTACGGTTATTGTTGTTGTAAAGAGACGGTGAAGCATAGAAATAGACGTCATAGACGCCGGCCTCAGTCAATGGCACCTTCCAGCGGGCAAACTGTGAGCCGTCACCCGGGCTGATGATATAGGCCGAGCGGATATAGTCACCGTACAGGGACTGCTCAGTAACCAATGTCCACAGGGCGTATAGTCTCCAGTCAGAGAAGCCCTCGTAGATGAACTCGTTCTTGTTCTCACGTGACTTGTCTATCCATTTCGAGAGATATCCGGTACGTATAGGTTTGGAAAGTGAGAACAGACGGCTGTCCTCATTATCCACAATAATCTCACCTGCAAGAGTGTTGTCCACACCGCTGCGCAGCGTATAGACGCCCTCGGGAGTGAGCTCGGTGCCGGTATATGTGCTCCAGTTGGAATTATCCAGTCTTACTACATGAGGCAGGTTTGATGAGAGCATGGTATTCACGGCTATCTCACTCGGGGTATTGAACCAGTGGGTCACTACCCTGCGTGTCTCATGTGCACCCACGCTTACCATCATCCTTCTGGGCTTGTCCTCATCACCGGCATTCTCCATCTCATAGAAGACATACTCAACGGTAACATAGCCGGGATAGTCCGATATGTTCTCAAACGCAATCTCAGCCTGGTAGATATCGGCCGTATCGGTGGTGACCGTAGTCAACTGGGGATTGCCTATCTTGTAGCAGGCCAGACGTACGGGCTCGTTCCATCCGGCTATCTTCTCCTTGAGGCTCACGCCCGAAATATCCTGCAGCCAGATCAGTACCGAGTCAAACGAAACGTTTGAGAACTCCTTCTCCCTGGTCTTGGCGGTGATGGAGTCAATCATGGACTCATAACCCATTACGGCCGATACGGGAGCAAAGAAATCATTTGTCTTAAGTGCCAGGGCATTGTCGGCAAGATCCTCCCACTCCGGATCTGACATGATACGGTTAAAGTCATATTTGCCCATCAGGATAAGGGCCTTCTCATCTTCAGAGAGACCGTTCATTCTACGGATCCAGTCTCCGTTACCGTTGTTGTCTCTGGTGTTGGTCACGGACTCAACCATACGCTTGGCCATCGGCCAGTCAGATGAATAGATGTTGTATCTGAAGTTGTAGAACAGAGGCATGTAGTAGTACGGATTGTCAGTCTGGGTCATTGTGAACTGTCCGTTACGGCTGTTGCCCGAGTAAGTGCCCGACTGCATCATGAAGTTGATGGCCGATACAAACACGCTCACAAGTATATCTTTCTCTGACATGTTGGTGGTTCCACCGCGGCGGCCACGGCCGTTTCCGTACATACGCTTCATGTTCTCGAACTGGAATGACCGCATGTCACAGCCTCTCTCATGTACCAGAGCCATCTCTGGCTGAAGCTGCTCATAGGCTGTTGTCCACACACGTTTGTATGAAGTGAAATTGACAGGCACCTCCACAATCTGGAAGCGCTTGAACGGATAGAGCATATCTGCCTGATACTCCATGGTGCGGCGTGTGTCGCGGATAAAGTTGGGAAGGGTGTCGATTATGGAGTCAAACACCGCGAACTGGTCATCCCACTCGCCAAGCTCCCATACTATATAATCTATGGAGTCTACAGTCATGGACTTGGGCCTGTAATCACCTATTAAAAGTGATACTGACGGCAGTGACGATTCAGGTGTGAATGTATACTGTGTCGAATCAGCGTTAACCTGGCACTCTCCCTGTGATATGGGTCTGAGTCCGGGATTGGGAGTTACGCTGAGATTGAAATCAGTAAAGTATGACATCTCCCACTCCGGGTTCTCGTTGCTGAACGCAACACCGGGACGCGGATACCAGTAACTCTCGGGGGTGAGCATGGTGAAATCCTTCTGCTGGAAGAGGTAACGCTTGCCTACGTTGAGCATTGAGAGAACCTTGCTGTTCTCAATCATCTTCTCATCCGTAATATCCAGATAGCAGATGCGCTCATCGGCCATACCGCCATATTCCATGGTCAGTTTTACAGGCTCGTCGGCAGGCAGTGTCTCCCTGAAAGTGAGCACTATCAGATGCTTCAGTCGCTCGCACTCCATCTCATGTCCTGCGGCACTGATGTTACTGATCTCGAAACCGGGATTGAGCGTGAAGACAAGAGTCTTGCCATCCTCCCTGGGTCTTACGGTCATATCGGCTTTCACATAGAGGGAATCACCGTTCTGGGTTACTGACAGCAGGCATGAGTCAGCCACTGCACCACCCTGATTGACATATCTGTTATCCAACGCAATCATATCGGCCCTGAAACCCTCATCCATCTTGTAGAGATGAATATGCCTGTAACCGGCATAGAGACCGGCCAGCAGGAACACTCCTGCGGCAATACGCCACGGCAGCAGGCTGTATCTGGAGTTGGGCAGACGGTGGAACAGTGATATATCAGTAAGTATGAGTCCTATGCCCAGCAGCAGATAGCACAAACGGTGGTTTATCAGTCTGGGCAATCCGCTGAAGCCTGTCACCACGGACTTGAGCATGGGTAGGTTGAAACCTATATAATCAAAAAGGTAATAGTAGAGGTCATCAATGTAGAACAGCGTCACGCCGATGTAAGCCAGCAGCAGGACCATCGTGATGGCCTGGTTGTTGAGAATCAGCATCAGTGTTGTTGACAGACCTACTATGAATACCAGCGTAGGCACTGACAGCAGCAGGAAATACCATATGTAACTAAGGTAATCCAATGCGAAACCGTACTTGATAAGGCTCATTATCAGCGCTATGGCAGCAACTGCAAAATCGAGCAGGAAGAAGACCTTCAATGTAGCCCACATCTTGCCCAGCAGATACTCCGCGTTACTCAGCGGACGGGTGTAGAACACCTCGGAGGTATCAAGCTGCTTGTCACGTTTAAGGTACTCTGATGCAAGGAATACCGATACCACAGCCTGCCCCACATTCATTACAAGCATGAATATGTAGGGAATGACTGACCTGTTAACCACCTGAGGCTGCGGATACTGTGTAAGTATGTAATTGACTCCAAGTATCAGACCGGCAAAAAGGGCCAGAAAGACAAAAACCTTGAAGAACCAGCCTCGTACGAGCAATTTTGTCTCGTACTTTGAAACTATGCGTATGTTAGTTATTCCCAGCATCAATCCTTATCCTTAATCTCCGTAAAATAAACATATGCATGCTCCAGGTTTGGAGGATAGTTCACTGCGCCGTATCCGGGGTTCTCCTTGGATACAACCTGCAGATCCCATCCCAAGCCATGCGGTATGGTTGAAATCACTGCGTATTTCTGATTTATCTCAGCATACTGTTCGTTGGTAACCTGAAGACGCCAAACCTTGCCATTGGTCTCACCCAGCATACCGGCGGGCGAACCGCGGAACATTACCTGTCCCTGGTTGAGCATGGCCATCTCAGTACACGAACTTGAAATGTCACCCACTATATGGGTTGACAGTATGATTGTGGTATCCTTTGAACTTGCCTCGCTCAGAAGATTACGGAATCTGATACGCTCCTCGGGGTCAAGACCGGTTGTAGGCTCATCGACCACCAGAACCTTGGGCTTGTGTATGAGGGCCTGGGCAATACCCAGACGTCTCTTCATACCACCCGACAGATTCTGTGCGTAGCGGTCACGGGCCTCATACAGACCCACCTGCTCCAGCATCTCGTCAACAGCCTTGCCACGTTGGGATGAATTTGTCATACCCGTAAGTGCAGCGGCATACTCAAGGAACTCACGAACCTTATACTTGGCAAAAAACCTGAAATCCTGAGGCAGATAACCCAGTATGCGGCGCACCTCCTTACGCTGTGTGCGTATATCGTAACCGCATACGTCGATCTGCCCTTCGGTCGGTTCCATCAGGGTTACCAGGATACGCATCAGCGTGGACTTTCCGGCACCGTTAGGTCCCAGAAGTCCAAACATACCTGATGGTATCTCCAGGTTGATATCGGTCAGCGCTCTCTTCCCGTTGGGATAGTAGTGGCTTAACCCTTTAATACTTATCGACATTTCTTGTCAAAAGAGGACTACAATTACAAACAGTTCATCATTTGTTTATCGCTGCGGCAATCTCCTCGGCACCGATTGAAAGCGTCACGTATGACGGTACGGTACGGGTGCAGCACTCATTCTCACCCCACAGGAACGGATAGTCGTCCTTGTGCTCAAGCAGGTCAGGCTGCAGGAGTACTAGTCCGGGAGCTATACCGCCGGGTATGAATGTGTAATCCGCACGGTTGTTACCGTATGCGACCTTCTTGGTGTTGACACCTACTGCGGTCACGAACGATACGTTTGAGTACGGATGGTTGCCGTATATGAAATTAAGGCCTGACAGTACCAGCTCGGGATCAATCAGATCCGGGAAGTAACGCCATACCATATAATTATTCTGAGCCCAACTGATTACACGCTCGCTGCCTCCCCATGTGCCGCCTGCAACAGGAACACCGTAAGGAGTGGATTCGGCTGTACGCTTGGCATCCTCGACGAATACGGGGATTACCTCACGCAGCTGTGCCTTGAAATCATCATCCATATAAGGAAGCAGTGAAAGTGCCGTGGTAATGTTCACACGCGGAGCACGCATTGCGCTGCCGCCGCCTGTGCGGTTGTCCTCAACGCCCTGGGGAGCGGTCTTGGCCATCTCGATCTGACGCATAACCATAGGCAGGAACATCTCCTTGTACTTGTCATCACCGGTAAGGAGCCACAGTTGGATGGCTGCAGCCGAGCGGTCTCCTCCAAAGCCACGGTTGTTTCTCATGGCGTTGGCGTTGGCATTGGCGTTGGCCTGCGGGTTACGTGCCTGACGTGCCTGGAACTCATCCATCTCCTTCCAGAGTTTCAGGGCGTTCTTTTTGCAACGCTCTGCAGTCTCAGGAATATATGGAGCAAGCACGCGAGCAGCATGTGCCAGAGCGGCGCATACGTTCGAGTTACCCATTGGATTTCCGCCGTTGTTGGTGAATGCGAAACGGTCATCAAGTGTACCTGAACGGTTTCCGCGGACCTCATAAGGCTTGAGGCTGGGATCGTAGATATAACCGTCGGTAATTGTGACGGCATCGCCCAGATGATGATACTGGTGCATGGTTCCCTGAACTATACCGCCGGCAATAAAGCCTATGTTCTCAATCTGTGCGCACAGGTTCAGAGCGCCATGCTCAACCTGCTGAATGATATCGGGCAGACCGTCCGGACGGTGAATGTCCACGAACTGGGTCTTCTGGTCAATGAAAGTCTGGTCACGCTCGGGCTTGAGAACATCCCAAACCTCAGCCAGCTGGTTTGTAAGGCCGATGACCGTACCTGACTGGATATCAAAGTCACCTGCATCATACCATGCACCTACAGCAAGTCCGGGGATATGCTCGTAGGGCTTGTACTTGGTGTTTGTGGAGTTGCCCATGCGGTAACCGTCCTGCTGCTGATAGTTGGTGGGAGCCTGGACGGCATCATCCATATGTGAACGGCCGTGCCATACGCGGTATGCCTCGTTAACCATCATGTGGTCCATCTGAACGGGCAGCCATACATCCATGGTGTTGTACCACTTGCCGTCATATACGTTCACATTGATGGGGAACGGATTTGTCTTTACGCCCTTGTACTCTATGTAATATGTACCGGGCTCGCGTACGTCACTGAAATCACACTGGGCATAATTGTAACGGTCATAGAACACGCCCCACTCCTTCACTGCGGGAGTAAGCGCCAGAGTGTGGCTGCCGTCGGCGTTTACGCGCCATATCTTAGCCTTGGCTGCAACCTTGTCGTTGCGGTCCAGTTCAATGACTGCCACCTTCTTCTGTGCGGGAGTATAACCTATCTGTGAGAATCCTACGTTGGGTTCACGTATCCACTCAGCATCGGGAGTAGGCTCAACCAACCATTCCAGCACCTTTCCGGTCTTGCCTCCGGGCAGATAGGAACGTACCACGAATGTTCCGTTCTGTGACAGGTCACGTCCGTCAAACAGGTTGATTTCAGTCTCGGAACTGAATGCCACGCGCAGTGCCTCATCCTCGGGAGCCAGAACCAGGCTGTGTCCCGTTGAGATGGGTTTGGGAACGATGAACTCGTCACGACCGCGGTCATCAAATGTGGAGAGTCCGTAGAACTGGGTTATCTTCTCTGAGTTGGGACGCATCTCGGTGTCGCTTGACGGATAGCGCGGGAATATCTCGGACTGGCCGTCCACCAGATATGTCTTACCGAAATAGGTTGCGGGGAAGAACTCCATGTTCAGGCCGGCCTTACCCACAAGATTCTGGGGAACCGGATTGTCCAGTTCAACCCACATACGGAATCCGGTACCCTCCTCCTTTACGTTGAGGTCATACTCGAATTCATAGTCCTGATACTTGAAATGACAGCAGATTACACCGCCAAGGGTATCAATGGTACGCTCCGTAAGTGTGGAATATATATCCCACTGCTCAGGTGTGTTCATCAGACGTACGCCACCGCCGGTGGCAATACGGACGCCGCGCTGGATAAGCTCCACGCCGGCTGTCTTCTCGTCACAGAAAACACCCTGATAACGGTTTGAGTAAACCAGAACGTTGACACCTTGGGTTTCGAAATAGCCCCTTTCATTGATCTCGAGTTTCCCTGCACTGTTTTTTGAGCAGGAAGCAAATGCACATAGAATGGCAATAATTGGCAGTAATCGTCTCATACTGTAAGTTAGGGTTGGTTAGTATGCAAATATAAACTAAACCTGCATAGAAACAACCCATTGCAGTGCAATCTTAAGTATCTTTAAGCTTTGCTTTAAGATAAAGGGGCCGGTGAATAAAAAATAAGTTAACAATTTTATTCTCCGCTCCGCAAGCAGTATCTTTGCGCGATAACCCAAACAGGTATGAAAAAACGCGTTTTAGTGACATACAATATGTTCCGCACGGGATATGCGGAACTCATGGAAAAGTACGATGTGACATTTCCTCCCGAAGGCCGTGAGACATTCACCTACGATGAGGTCTATGAGATGCTCCCCGAGTATGACGTACTCCAGTCCATGTTCAACTTCCCCGTTGACCGCAAACTTATGGAACGCGGTCTGCCCCGTCTGGAACTGGTAAGCAACTATGCCGTAGGATTCGACAACATTGACATCCCTACAGCCACAGAACTTGGTATAGCCGTGACCAACACCCCGGGCCCCGTAACCGAGCCCACAGCCGACCTGGCATTCGGCCTGATGCTGGCCGTAGCACGCCGCATCACCGATGTAGACCGCCGTCTGCGCATTCCCGGAGCTCTGGAATGGACCCTTCTGGCCAACCTGGGCTACTCTCTGGGAGGCAAGACACTGGGTATCCTGGGCATGGGACGCATAGGTCAGGCACTTGCACGCCGCGCCAAGGCCAGCTGCATGAACGTGATCTACTACAACCGTCACCGCGTAAGCCCCGAGATCGAGCAGCTGTACGATGCCAAGTACGTAGAGTTTGAGGAGCTGCTCAAGACATCTGACTTTATATCAGTCAACGTCCCCTACTCCAAGGAAACCTGGCACATGATAGGCAAGGAGCAGATTGAGCTCATGAAGCCCACCGCCATCCTGGTAAATACCGCCCGCGGACCCATTGTCGATGAACTTGCACTGGCCGATGCCCTCAAGAACAAGCGTATCTGGGGCGCAGGACTGGACGTATTCGAGTTCGGTGACAAGGTAAGCCCCGAGATCCTGGAGCTTGAGAACGCCGTCATCACCCCGCATGTAGGCACACAGACCTACGATGTGCGCAACGAGATGGCCGAATATGTATCACGCAACATCATCAACTTCTACGAGGGCGGTCCTGTTGCATTCGTAAACAAAGTAGAGAAGAGAAAGTAATGGCTGCCGAGAGTCTGCTACAGAAACTGGATGACCTTGAGGCCCGTTTCCACGAGGTCAGTCTGCTCATAACAGACCCTGCCGTCATTGCCGATATGAAACGGTTCGTCAAACTGAACCGTGAATACCGAGACCTGGAGCGCATATCCCAGGCCCGCTCAGAGTACGTAAGCCTGCTCTCCAACATAAGCCAGGCCAAGGAACTCCTGGGCGAGAGCGATCCCGAGATGCGCCAGATGGCCCGCGAGGAACTCGACACCGCCACGGCACGCCTTGAGACTCTTGAGGAGGAGATCAAGCAGCTTCTTATCCCCGCCGATCCGCAGGATGAGAAGGATGTCGTAATGGAGATACGCGGCGGCACAGGCGGCGACGAAGCTGCCCTCTTTGCCGGTGACCTGTTCCGCATGTACTGCAAATATTTCGAGACAAAAGGCTGGAAGTACGCAGTTTCCTCATGCTCAGAGGGCACATCCGGAGGATTCAAGGAGATCATATTCACCGTAACGGGTGAGAAAGTATACGGTACGCTCAAATATGAATCAGGCGTACACCGTGTGCAGCGAGTACCTGTAACAGAGACACAGGGACGCATCCACACATCGGCCGCCACCGTAGCCGTCCTGCCCGAGGCCGATGCCTTTGAGGTTGAGATAAACGAGGGCGAGATCAAGTGGGATACATTCCGCAGCGGCGGTGCCGGCGGCCAGAACGTGAACAAGGTTGAGTCAGGCGTAAGGCTCCGATATAATTGGAAAAATCCCAACACCGGAGTTGTCGAGGAGATACTCATTGAGTGCACCGAGACCCGTGACCAGCCCAAGAACAAGGAGCGCGCACTGTCACGCCTGCGTACCATGATTTATGACCGCGAGCATCAGAAATACATGGATGACATCGCAGCCCGCCGCAAGACCATGGTTTCAACCGGCGACAGGTCGGCCAAGATACGTACCTACAATTTCCCGCAGGGACGAATAACCGACCACCGCATCAACTGGACCTCTTACAATCTGCCGGCATTCATGGACGGTGACATTCAGGAGTGCATCGATCAGCTCACCATAGCTGAGAACGCAGAGCGTATGAAAGAGGCTGAAATGTAAAGAAATTTCAAAACAATTCAAGATATGACAAGAGAAGAGTTGTACCAGAACATAAAGCGCAAGAAGTCGTTTTTGTGTGTAGGTCTTGATACCGACATCAAGAAGATACCGCAGCATCTGCTGTCCGAGGAGGATCCCATATTCGCCTTCAACAAGGCAATCATCGACGCCACCGCAGACTACTGCATAGCTTACAAGCCCAATCTGGCATTCTATGAGAGTGGTGGCCTCAAGGGCATGCAGGCTCTCTACAAGACAATAGACTACATCCGCACCAATTATCCCGACCAGTTCATCATAGCCGATGCCAAGCGCGGTGATATCGGTAACACATCAAAGATGTACGCCGAGAGCTTCTTCGGTGAGATGAATGTGGATTCCGTAACCGTAGCGCCCTATATGGGACAGGACAGCGTAACCCCGTTCCTGGGACACGACGGCCGCTGGGTGATACTTCTGGCACTCACCAGCAACAAGGGAGCCGATGATTTCCAGTACATCCAGGATTCAAACGGTACTCCTCTGTATCAGAACGTGCTCAAGAAATCACTTGAGTGGGGCGGAAACGCAGACAATATGATGTACGTGGTAGGTGCCACACGCGCCGAAATGCTCACAGACATACGTAAGACAGTACCTGACAGCTTCCTGCTGGTTCCCGGTATCGGAGCACAGGGCGGATCACTGGCCGACGTATGCAAATACGGCATGAACAGCAAGTGCGGACTCATCGTAAACAGCAGCCGCGCAATCATTTACGCTGACAGCACAGAACAGTTTGCACAGGTAGCCGGACAGAAAGCACAAGAGGTGCAGAAGGAAATGGCCGCCTATATTAAATAATTTGCTATATTTGCAATCTATACAATCACGCGAAGACTTACAAATGGAATTTACAGCAAAACAGATAGCCGAATTTCTGAACGGAACCGTTGACGGCAATGAAAATGCCGCCGTTCATACTTTCGCCAAAATTGAGGAGGGTGTACCGGGTGCACTCTCTTTTCTTTCGAACGTCAAATACACCCAACACATATACACAACCAAGGCAAGCGTAGTCCTGGTAAACAAGGATTTCAAGGCCGAGCAGCCCATCAGCGCCACTCTGGTAAGGGTTGACAACGCATATGAGGCTCTTGCCAAGCTGATGTCACTCTACGCATCAATGAAACCCGCCAAAACCGGAATCAGCTCGCTGGCATCGGTCTCCGATAAGGCCAGGATAGGCAAGAACGTCTACATCGCCCCGTTCGCAGTCATTGAGGACGGCGCCACCGTAGGTGACAACACACAGATTTATCCGCTGGTTACCATCGGTGAAGGTGCTTCGGTTGGTTCCGACTGCATTCTTTACCCGCATGTAACCATCTACTACGGCTGTAAGGTAGGCAACCGATGCATTCTCCACGCAGGCAGCGTTGTAGGTGCCGACGGATTCGGCTTTGCACCCGCCAAGGACGGTTATGAGAAGATCCCTCAGATAGGTATAGCAGAACTTGAGGATGATGTCGAGATAGGTGCCAACACCTGTATCGACCGCTCTACAATGGGTCGTACACTGGTTCGCAAGGGTGTCAAGCTGGACAACTTCGTACAGATAGCCCACAACGTAGAGGTCGGCGAAAATACGGTAATATCGGCCCAGTCAGGTATTGCAGGATCAAGCAAAGTCGGCGCATGGTGCATGATTGGCGGCCAGAGCGGTGTATCGGGCCATCTGACAATAGGTGACAAAGTAAACTTCGGCGCCAAGACAGGTGCCCTGAGCAGTTTCCCCGATAACCAGAACATCATGGGTTATCCCGCTATCGCTTACCGCAACTTCCTGCGCTCATCCATACTGTTCAAACAGCTCCCTGAAATGGACGCTACAGTAAGGCAACTACAGAAGGAAATAGAAGAACTGAAAGCAAAACTTGAAAGCAAATGATGCTTTAAGACAAATAGCATAACATGTACAAACAGAAGACTTTAAAGAGTAGTTTTTCACTTAGCGGCAAGGGCCTTCACACAGGTCTTGACCTGACCGTGACATTCAATCCGGCCCCCGCAGACTACGGCTACAAGATACAGAGAACGGATCTTGATACCCAGCCCATAATTGAAGCGTTTGCAGAAAATGTACGTGAGACCCAGCGCGGCACCGTACTGTTCAAGGGAAATGTCAAGGTCAGCACCGTTGAACACGGTCTGGCAGCCCTCTACGCAGCAGGCATAGACAACTGCCACATCGAGGTGAACGGACCCGAGTTCCCTATTCTGGACGGTAGCGCCATAGAGTATGTTGAGAATATACAGCGCGTGGGAATCAAGGAACTTGACGCCCTCAAGGACTTCTACGTAGTCAAGAACAAGATAGAGGTCAAGGATGAGAAGACCGGTTCTTCAATTATCCTTCTGCCCGACAATGAATTCTGCGTAAACGTACTCATATCATACGATTCCAAGATATTGTACAACCAGTACGCATCATTGGATGACATGAATGATTTCCCCACCGAGATAGCCAAGAGCCGCACATTCGTGTTCGTTCGCGAGATTGAGTCGCTTCTGGATGCAGGTCTCATCAAGGGAGGTGACCTGGACAACGCCATCGTAATCTACGAGCGCGAGATGTCACAGGAGCGCTATGACAAGATATGTGAGGTCATGGGCGTACCGACCATGGATGCCACCAAGCGCGGATACATCATGCACAAGCCCCTGCAGTGGGACAACGAGCCTGCACGCCACAAGCTGCTTGACATCATAGGTGACCTGGCACTGGTAGGAAAACCCATCAAGGGCCGTATCATCGCCACCCGTCCGGGACACACCATCAACAACAAGTTTGCCCGCATACTGCGCAAGAACATAATACTGAACGATGTCCAGGCACCCGCATATGACCCTTCGGTTCCGCCGGTAATGAATCTGCAGCAGATCCAGGCCATCATGCCACACCGTTTCCCCATGCAGTTGCTCGATAAGGTCATCACACTGACTGACCTCTACGCCGAGGGTGTCAAGAACGTGACCAACAACGAGTTCTACTTTACAGGCCATTTCCCCGAGCATCCCATTATGCCTGGCGTTCTTATTATCGAGGCAATGGCACAGTTGGGCGGCACTCTGGCACTCCAGATTACCGGAGAGCCCAAGGATTTCGAGGCAATGTTCATCAAGATAGACAACACCCGTTTCCGTCAGGCAGTGGTACCCGGCGATACCCTTCTGATGCGTGTTGTAAGGACTGCGCCCATACGCCATAACATTCTGTCAATCAAGGGATACGCCTTCGTAGCCGACAAACTTGTGGCAGAATCCGAGTTCATGATTCAAATAATGAAAAAAGACAATAACTGATGATTAGTCCGTTAGCATACGTTGACCCTTCGGCCCAGATAGGCCAGAACGTCGAGATAGGCCCGTTCTGTTTCATCGACAAGAACGTAGTCATTGGTGACAACAACATAATCATGCCCCACGTGAACATCATGTACGGTTCACGCATAGGCAACGGCAACCAGATACATCCGGGAGCCGTAATAGGCGGTATACCCCAGGACCTCAAGTTCCGCGGTGAGGACACCACAGCCGAGATTGGCGACAACAACCGTATCCGCGAGAACGTTACCATCAACCGCGGTACCGCATCCAAGGGCAAGACCGTAGTGGGCAGCAACAACCTCCTGATGGAGAACATGCATGTAGCCCACGACTGCGTAATAGGCAGCAACTGCATCCTGGGCAACAGCACCAAGATAGCCGGAGAGGTTGTAATTGATGACTTTGCCATACTGAGCGCCTGCGTTCTGGTACACCAGTTCTGCCACATAGGCGGTCACGTTATGATTCAGGGCGGTTCAGGCTGCAGCAAGGACATCCCGCCCTACGTAATAGGCGGCCGTCATCCGGTCATCTACGCCGGTCTGAACATTGTAGGTCTGCGCCGTCGCGGTTTCACAAACGAGACCATCGAGGCCATCCACAACGCATACCGTATCATCTACCAGAACGGTCTGAACGTAAGCCAGGCTATTGCAGCCCTCAAGGAGGACCCGATATCACAGACCCCCGAGGTTCAGTACATCATCAATTTCGTGGAGTCATCAGAAAGAGGAATTATTACGACTAAATAAATACTTAACGATATGATTTACAGATTCATTTTCATTTCCGATGAGGTCGATGACTTCTATCGTGAAATCCAGATCAATTCATCAGCGTCATTCCTGGATTTCAGCAATGCAATCCTGAAATCTGTAGGATATCCCGATGACCAGATGACATCATTCTTCATCTGCGAGGACAACTGGGAGAAGCGTGAGGAGATTACCCGTGAGGAGATGAATACCAGCTCCGAGGTGGATAATTTCGTTATGGCCGATACCCCTCTCGATGAGTTGATTGAGGATGAAAAGCAGCGTCTCATCTACATCTTCGATCCTTTAACAGAACGTTGCTTTTTCATTGAATTAAAGGAGATTATAACAGGCAAGACTCTTAAGGAAGCCGTCTGCACAGCAAGCCAGGGCAATGCTCCCAAACAGACCATTGACTTTGACGAGATGGCCAAGGCCGGTCCCGCCATTGACGTCGATGAGAACTTCTACGGTGATGAAGGATTTGATTCCGATGAACTTGACGAGGAAGGATTCGGCATGGAAGGCGGCGCTGAAGGCGGAACTGTAAGCCTGGATTCCATTGACGACCTTTATTGAGTGAAGACTTTAGTCATCATACTTGGACCAACCGGCGTGGGCAAGACCGAATTATGTCTGACCCTCGCCGATTTGTTTCATACCCCCATAATCTCGGCCGATTCCAGGCAGATGTATGCCGACATTCCCATATGTACGGCTGCCCCTACTCCCTCTGAAAGAGCACGTGCCGAGCATTATCTGGTAGGAAACCTCAGTCTGGATGACTACTACAGCGCCGCTAAATACGAAGAGGATGTCATGACGCTCTCGGATAGACTATTCGCAAAACATGACATTTTACTGGTTACAGGCGGCTCAATGATGTACATAGATGCCCTGTGCTATGGTATAGACCAGATTCCCACCATTCCGGACGATATCCGTCTGCCTCTTCTGGAGCGCTATGAGAAGGAGGGATTGGACAAACTGGTGCAGGAACTCAAACTGCTGGATCCGGAGTACTATAAACAGGTGGATCGCAAGAATCCCAAGCGTGTTCTGCACGCTCTCGAGGTCTGCTACATGACCGGCCACCCCTACTCCGACCTGCGCAAGGGACAGAAAGCAGAGCGTCCGTTCAAGATCGTGCGCATCGGCCTTACACGACCGCGCGAGGAGTTGTATGAACGCATCAACCGCCGCGTTGACAAGATGGTCAGCGAGGGTCTGATTGACGAGGCACGACGCATGTATCCGCGCCGTGGGCTCAACTCACTCAACACAGTGGGCATGAAGGAACTCTTCAGTTGGATGGACGGCGCCCTGACCCCTGAAGGCAAGCCCTGGACACTGGAGTTTGCCATAGAGAAGATTAAGCAGAACACCCGTATCTATTCACGCAAACAGATGACGTGGTTCAAGCGTGACGAGAACACACGCTGGTTCCACCCTGACGATATAGAGGGTATAACCCGTTATATAAAGGAGAGCATATGCTGATAAGACTTTACGAAAAGAACCCCAGCCAGCGTGACCTGGACCGTATTCTGGATGTCCTGAACGGCGGCGGAGTGATTGTATTCCCCACCGATACCGCCTACGCCATAGGTTGCCACGCACTTAAGGAGCGTCCCATTGAGCGTATATGCCGCATCAAGGGGCTCAACCCGCAGAAACACCGTTTCTCAATTGTATGCTATGACCTGAGTGACATCAGTCAGTACGTCCAGATAGACAACAGTACGTTCAAGACAATGAAACGCAACCTTCCGGGCCCTTTCACCTTCGTACTGCGTGCCGGCAGCCGTCTGCCCAAGATCTTCAGCAACCGCAAGGAGGTGGGAATACGTGTTCCCGACAACGAGATAACACGTGAAATCTGCCGCCAACTTGGCGCTCCCCTGCTCTCCACCACCGTTCCCTACGACGAGTCCGATGACATAGGCTATCTCACTGACCCCGAGCTTATTGACGAGCGCCTGGGCGATGACGTGGATCTGATCATCAACGGCGGAGCCGGAGGGTTTGAGTACTCCACAGTGGTCTACTGCGTGGATGGCGACCAGGAAATAATACGTCAGGGAAAGGGAATTCTTGACGACTGAATCTAACAAACAGGTATTTACTGTATATATATAGTATAAACCCTACAAAATATAATGAAGAAACTAACCATTTTTGCGCTGACAGCGCTTACAGTCCTCTCCCTGAATGCCCAGAACAGGAAACTTACTCTAGACAACGTCGTTTCAGGCACATTTTACGGAACCAGCGTAGGCAATATCACACCTATGGCGGATGGCGAAAGCTTTCTGCAGGCTCAGGGTGATTGCATCCTCAAGTATTCATTCAAGACAGGTGAGGTTACCGACACCGTTCTCAATCTCCGCACAGCACGCGGTGAAAGGCTTTTCTCACTGGGCCGATTCATACTCTCACCTACTGAGGACATAATTCTCCTGGAGCAGAATGTCCAGAAGATATTCCGCCGCTCATACACGGCCGATTATTATATCTTCACCATCCGCAACAACAAGATAGACCCGCTTACCACCGGCGGTCCCGTACAGGTTCCGTTATTCTCTCCCGACGGCCATAACATTGCGTTTGTTCGCGATAATAACATCTTTATAGTCAAGTTGTTATTCAATAATGCTGAAGTGCAGGTAACTAAGGACGGAGAGCTTGGAAAGGTCCGTAACGGTATCCCCGACTGGGCATATGAAGAGGAGTTCGGCCTTACCCGCGCCTATGAGTTCAGCGCCGACAGCCGCATGCTGGCATGGATCCGCTTTGACGAGTCAAACGTGGGCAGTTACAACCTCCCCTTCTTCCTTACCGCCCCTGACCGCGAATCGTACTCCCAGGAACTGGTTACTTACCGCCCGCAGCAGTATCCCACTGCCGGAGCCGCCAACTCAAAGGTATCGGTCCACTCATTTGACATAAAGAGTTCGGTCATCCGTGACATGGACCTCAAATTGGACAGCACCACCTACATTCCGCGCATAAAGTTCGTGGAGAATGATGACAACGACATCTTCATCTTCACTCTGAACCGCCCCCAGAACAAACTGGAGATATACTCCGCCAATCCCCGCTCAACCGTCTGTACCCTCACCCTTCGTGAGCAGGACGAGCGTTACATTGACGAGTTCGTCTACATGCAGACCCAGTTCTTCGGCAACCAGTTCATCATGCGCAGTGAGCGTGACGGTCACAGCCACCTCTATCTGTACG